>Ga0209185_1000559_pt1 | contig 42698 bp, 27 predicted proteins | sample SidtaG_2_FD_187425 | JGI IMG/M metagenome (GOLD analysis project Ga0209185, IMG submission 187425) | Marine algal microbial communities from Sidmouth, United Kingdom - Sidmouth_Asex2 metaG (SPAdes) (version 2) | ecosystem: Host-associated > Algae > Red algae > Unclassified | place: Sidmouth... | reverse complement strand
ATTCGTAGCTACTGCTGGTCCTGCATTGTTTACTGTTACTGTAAACGTTACTGACTCCCCTACATTTGGTGTACCTGTACTCACTGCTTTTGTTATACTTAAGTCTGAAACTTGAGGGGTTGGTATTGTTTCCGCATCTTCATCTTGTTCACTTTGATCACCATCATCATTATTTGGAGTACTTCCATTATCGTTCTGATCTGCACTAGTAACTTGAGCAACGTTTTTATATTCATCTGGCGCACCTGTTGGCACATTAATTACTACATCGTAAGAAAGTATCACACTTCCCCCTGAAGGAATTGTTAAACTATTCCACGTAATTGTTTTTCTGTCGAAACTTGAGATTCCAGCATTTGATATTGTTCCTGTTTGCAACTCATATCCAACTGGTAATAAATCTTGAATAGAAACTCCTGTAGCAGTAACTAAACTTGCTGTATTTGACACTTCTATTTCAAAAGTTACAGTACTTCCAACTATTGATGATGTTAATACAGGATTAGTTCTCTTATCTAAAGATAACTCAATTTCATCAATTGCAAATGTAGCATCATCTTGATCATCTCCTGCCCCATCATTTGGAGTGCTATCTGGATCTGGAAGATCAGAGGCTGTTATTTGTGCTGTATTTACATAAATACCTGTTGCATTAACTGTAGCCTGAAACGTTAAAATTATATTCCCTCCATTAGCAATACTAAAACCACTCCAAGTTATTGTACTTGAAGCAGCATCATAAGTTCCTCCATTTGATACCGTCCCTGGAGTAATTGTATATCCTGTTGGTAGTACATCTTGAATTTCTACTCCTGTAGCATCTCCTGTAGATAAAGGATTTACTGCACCACTTATATTGTCTACTTGTATTGTAAATGTAACTGTGTCTCCTATATTTCCTGATGTTGGACTAATAGATTTCGTTAATTCTAAATCTGCACTTTCCAAAATAATATTTGCATCATCCTGATCATCTTCTGTTAGAACATTATTACCAGGAGTCGTATTAGGATCATCTTGATCAGAAGCTGTTATTTCAGCAATATTTAAATATTCATTAGCTGCTCCTGTTGGTGCGTTAACTATAGCTCGTATTACAATTGATGCTCCTGCTGTTGTCACATTTCCAACTGCCCAAAGACCTGTTGTTGGATTATAATTACCCCCACTATTATCAGATAAATAACTATATCCTATAGGTAGCTGATCTACAACTTCAACATTGGTAGCAGTATCTATTCCTGCATTAGTAACATTAATAAAAAAGTCTACTGTATCACCTATACTTGCAGTTGTTGGAGTTACTGATTTGGTAAGCGATAAATCCGCAGATTCAAGAGTAAGCGTTACTGTATCTTCATCATCATCTGTTTCCCCATCTGCTAAATCATCTATAGTTTCATCGTCTTCTGGGTTACTATCTGGATCTACTTGATCAGAGGCTGTTATTTGTGCGTTATTCACATAAGGCCCTGTTGCTTCAACTATTGCTTCGTATTGTAATGTGATAGTATTGCCTGTTGTTATACTAAGGTTTGACCAGCTAAGTATTTTTGAACCCAAATCATAAGAACCTCCAAAATTTAAGCTACCAGGAACTAAACTAAATCCTGCTGGCAAAACATCTTGAACTGCAACTCCTGTTGCATCTGCATTAGTTACTAATGCGTTATTGTTAAATATATCTATGGTAAAAGTAACAGTATCTCCAACATTTGCAGAGGTTGGCGTTACTGTTTTAATCAATTCCAAATCTGCATTTGCTTTAACACATATTGCTACCTGATCAGTTACCGGGTCACAAGAACCATTATTAACCGTCCATTCAAAAATATAATCACCAACTACAGCACCACCTACTTGAGTATTTGGATTGTTTGGACTTATAAAATTTACTGTTGAAGGACCTGAGACTTGACTCCATGTTCCTGTTCCAGAAGTAACAGGTAATGCATCCAATACTAGTGTATCAAACTCAGCTATACATTTATCCGGACCTGCATCTGCAGTAATTGGATCATCAACAACTTCTATTACAACAGTATCTTCAAACGAACACCCATCATCACCTGTTGTTGTTGTTGTCCATATAAATTCATATGTTCCTGTAGACAATCCTAAAATTAAAGTATTAGGATTATTAGGTGACGTAATTGTTGCTCCCGAAGGATTTGCAAGTGCTTGTGTCCATGTTCCTTTACCCGAAGTTACTGGAGTTGCTCCTAAATTAACTTGACTTGCATCACACAATACTTGTTCTGGACCCGCTTCTGCTTCCGAAGGAGGAACGTCATTAAAAATTATTTCCACTACATCTGATTGTGGCTCACAAAGCGATGGGTTTACAAATGGTCCATTTGAAACTACCCACGTTAATTCGTAGGTTCCAATGGCTATATTTGACATACTAGTGATTGGATTGTTAGGACTATCTATCGTAGTAGATGATCCGGCTGGTGAACTTGTAATAGTCCAAGTACCCAAGCCAACTGTTGGAATTGTTGCTGTTGTCATAAAATCTAACTGACATGCATTGGGTTGATTTGCTCCTGCCTGTATAGGGGCTGGGGCTGCAAATACTTCTATTCGTGCAACATCTGCCAATTTAACGCAACTTCCGTTAGTAAAAGTCCATTCTAAGACATAAATACCTGGTGTATTAAAGCCTGTTAATACAGCATTAGGATTTGATTGATCATTAGCTGGTGTAGTTGTTGGAACTGTTGGTGTTGCACCTGTATTGGGCCCAAATGTAATTACCCATTCTCCAGTTGTTCCATCAGCAGGAGGTGCATTACCTGCCATTGTTACTGTTGTTGTATCGGCATTACATATATCTTGATCTGGTCCTGCTGCAGGATCAAAACCAGGTGTTGCACTTACTATTACTTGCACCGTATCTGTATCTGGAGGACAACTACCACCAGCAGCAAATGTATGTGAATCAGTCTGATATTGAAAAACATATGTTCCTGCAGGTGTAGCTGATAAATCTACATTTGCAAGGGGTCCGTTTGCAGGGGATTGTGTAATTGTTGCTCCTGCTGGTCCTGATGACTGTGTCCAAGCACCTGTAGAACCCTCAGTTCCTTCTAAAGAAATACTTGTTACATCACATAAACTTTGATCTGGTCCTGCGTTTGCTGGAGCATAAACTTCTACTTCCACTTCATCAAAAGATGGTGGACACAAAGAATTACCTAGACTTGTTACTGTCCACCTCAAAGTATACAACCCTGTTACCAATCCAATAACATTTAAATTTGGATCATTAACATTGCCTAAATTAGGTGTATTTGGTGCAGAAATAACAGACCAAACACCTGTTTCGGTACTCGGGTTAATTGGCGTAGTTGCATTAGCTGCTAATACTACATTATTAGCATTGCATATGTTTTGTGGCGGTCCCGCATCTGCTGTTGTTGGAGGAATCCCTACATTAAAAGTTACTAAGTCTGAATCTGTAGAACAACTTCCTGCTGTAACTACCCATTCAAATTCATAAGTTCCATTAGCAGTTACATTAAGGGTTGCATTTGGATCATTGATGTCGCTAAATGAAAAACCTCCTGGACCTGATACGTAAAACCATTCCCCAGTAGCTCCCGCAGATATTGTTCCTGTAAAATTTATTGTATCGGAACAATTATCTACCATTGCGGTACCCGCTGATGCCGAAGCAGGGTCAGCTACTACAATTTCTACATCATCCCTTGTTGTACCACAAGTACCTGAATCATCTGCTATACTCCATGTAAAGGTATAAAATCCGTCTCCAGGAAGTATTACTACAGCATTGGGTGCATTAATATCCGGAGAAAAAGAGCTTGCAGGTATACTTGGCACCACTGTCCAAGTACCTGTTTCATCTGTTGGCGCAGTAGCGTTACCACCCAAAGTAATAGAAGTTGTACCAGAAGCAAAACATCCATCTGCACCCGCATCTGCTAACGTTGGGGTTTCGGTTGCTAAAGTGGTTATCGTAATATTATTACTTGATGGAGGCGCACATCCACTAGAACCAGGATTACTATAATCTATAGTCCAAGTAAAAACATAAGAGCTTGATGGAGCTGTTAAACCTGTAACAATTGCATTTGGATCATTAACATCTGAAAAAGCAACTGTATTTGGGTTTGATGAATCTTGCGTCCATATTCCAATTTCACCTGCACCAGCTGGGTCTGCCTCCATGTATGCTGGTGCATTAAAGCAAACGGCCTGATCAGGTCCTGTTGTGGCTGTTGACAGTAAATTACTAGATACATTTATTTCTATTTGAGATGGTGTAGTTGTACAAAACGGATCTCCACCTCTAAAAAATTCGTATTGAAAAACATAAGTTCCTGGAACTAGGTTTTCTGCTGTAGTTACGGGTAGGTTTGCATCTACTATTGTAGCCACATTTGGCCCGCTAATTTGAGTCCATAATGACCTTCCTGTTGTAGGCTGGTTACCTTGTAAACTTACTACTGTTGACCCACAATTAACACTAAAATCTACCCCTGCATTTGGTGCATTTCCACGATCAAAAACAGTTACATTTATTGCATCAAAACCATCCGTACATCCAATTGGTAATTCCCCTCCTTCTCTTCTAAAGAATTCAAAAGTATAGGTTCCTTCTGTTAGTAAATCTATATTTAATAATCCACCCGCAAAAGATTCTGTAGATGGAAATGGTCCTAATGAAGACGCAGCTGGCCCACTAGCAATTCTATAATTAGTAAAACCTGAACCTTGATTATTAAGTTGGATATCAAAATTTGTTTGACCACATGTTCCAATAATATCATTTCCGCCATTAGTTGTAACTTCTACTGATCTGCTAGAACCTCTAAAAGTTACTACATAATCTCTAAAAGCATTACAACCCGTATTGGCATTTATCAATGTATACCTAAATGTATAAGGTCCTCCTGGATTTACCAAATTATTTACAACAGTAGTAGGACTATCATCGGATACTATTGAACCTGGCGGCAAGGACGTACCTCCCCTTTGTACCCAAGATACTGTTTCACCTGCAAATTGTGGCTGAGTACCATTAAAGGTTACACTACTTACACCATTATCACAGATATAATAATTTACTTCTTGTGTTCCTATTCCTGTAATATCTTGTGTTGCTGCTGGAACCACTATTTCTATTTCATCACTTGCTGTAGAACAAGGCCCACCAACACTCCACCTTAAGGTATATGTTCCTTCTATTAAACCGTTAACAACAGTATCTGCATCATTATCATCTACAAAATTAGGAACATTAGGTCCGCTCACAAAACTCCATTGACCTACTTGCCCATTTAAACTACAACCTCCAAAGGTAGCATCTAAGTCTGTACCTGTTGTTGTTGTATAACAATTCCCTAAAGTCTGATCAAAACCTGCATCTACTGGCTGAACCCCTCCATAGTTAGTTACCACAATATCTGACTGTGACCTACACTGAAAACCTGTTGTTGAATCTATTGGCCCTGTTATAATCCAAGAAATTGTGGTAGTACCACAACTTGTTGCTGGCATTGCCAAGGTGGTTGTTTCTGATGATGGAAAATCTATTGTAACCCCAGCATCATTTGTTCCTGTAATTACCCACTCTCCTGTTTCTCCTGTATTTAAAGGAGAATTTCCTGTAACTACAACATTACCCATAGTATCCGGACAAAAAGCCACATCTTCTCCTGCACTCGCTATTGTTATGGGTTTTACCTCCACAGAAACAAGCTGAACATTAGGATTACAATTTGCTGAATAACGAAATTGGTATGTATTACCTCCAACCATTCCTAAAACACCTGAAAAAACACTATTTACATCTTCAATAACTACTGAAGGTCCTGATATTTGTGCCCATGTACTAATGTCTGGGGAAATTACCTGAGTTCCTCTTTCAAAATTAAAGGTCTCACCCTCACATATAACATAAGATAAATCGCCCGCATTAAGTGGACATGTTTGGGCATTAATTGAGCTTGCAGCAAACACAAAAGAACACAAAGCAACTAGTCTTATGATTTTCGTGTTAATTAAGGTTTTGATAAAGTAAAATTTTTTCATGAATAAATAAGTGTATTAGGGTCTTAAATAAAATCTACTACTAGATTAAAAATAATTTAATTGTTCATTGGATACAGTAATTAGTAAATACGTTTTTAATTTTTACAAAAAAAAAGCTCTAAAAAATAATCTATAATTGGCCTCTATTAAACCAACAAAAATCATCTTTTAGAACTATTGTCATTTTGAATTAATATTAAAATAAAAATTTATCGATAACTAATGTATATTAACAATGTTAAATATCAGTTAAAAACAACACAACAAAGAACCAATTCCATTAAATATGCGTATAATCGATAAAAAGTACTTTTTAATCGATAAAGAGTACTTTTTTTAAGATAAAACTTACTTTAAAAAAGATTATTTATCACTTTATAAATTAAAAAAACAATTTATAGTGTTTTTTTAAGGCTCAACAATAGTCTTAGAACTCAAAATAATTTAATAAGACTAATGAATAATTACTCGTTTCAAAACGCTATAATAGAACACCATTTAATAGATTCAAACTAAATAGAAAATCTTAGTTTAATTACTATTTTTGATAATTATAAACATCTTATTATAATTTTCTAAGCATTAAATACTTGTATTACCTAATTATTTAAATATTCACTACTTTTAATCTGAGCTATATTAATTTAAGGAAAATTTCAATTAAAATTTTATGTTCAAAAAAATCCTTTTGGTAAATTTTATTTAGATTTATATTATTAATTACAGATTTCAACAAATCACAATCTGCTTGAATTCAATCCATTTTATTATCTAAAATCAAAATGTATTGTTGCTATTTGTATAAGAATATCTAATTTAGCGATCGCTACAGAAAATAGCACTATAAATTTAATCTATTTAATTTAAACATAAAATAGCAAATCACTATGAAAAAAACCTTTATTCTTTTTGTGTCAATTATAGGTTTAATCTCTTGTCAGCAAAAAACGCAAGAAATAGCCAAAACTGATGTTATTAAAAGAGAATTTGACTTTAATTTTGATTGGAAATTTCAAGAACAAAAAGATACAACTAAGTTAACACAGGTTCCACTAACAGACGATACTTGGAGAGAGATTCGCTTACCTCATGATTGGAGCGTAGAACATTCGTTTGATGAAAAATGGGATGGCGCTACGGGCTATTTGCCTGGTGGCGTTGGAGTGTATCAAAAACACTTTACTACTGATGTAGACACTAAAGAGAAAAGTGTTTATATTTTATTTGATGGGGTATATAATAATGCTACATTCTGGTTAAATGGCCAACAGTTGGGAGAGAACCCGTACGGATATTCACCAGTTTATTGGGATTTAACACCTTACCTAAATGAGAAAGGAAAAGAAAATATATTAACGGTTCATGTGGATAGATCTAGATACGTAGATAGTCGTTGGTATCCAGGGAGCGGGATTTACAGAAAAGTAAAGTTAATTACTCTTGATAAGGTGCATGTTCCAATATGGGGTACGTTTATTAAAACACCAGAAGTCTCTAAAGAGAGAGCAACCATAGATTTAGATATTAAGGTAGAGAACCAATTATCCGAAGCTAGTAACGTTGTTTTGTCAACTAAAATTATTGATGCAAAGGGAAACCAAGTGGCCACAAAGTCTAGCAAGGTAAATGTTGCGGCAGGTAAAACTCAAGGATTTAACCAAGATTTTGTTGTAGAAAATCCAAAACTTTGGCATTACAATGACCCTAACATGTACAAAGCTATTACTACGGTTCTTACAGATGGAAATATTGTAGATGAATACACTACGCCTTTTGGAATTCGTAAAGTTGAATTTAAAGTTGGTGAAGGATTTTTCTTAAATGGAGAAAATACACTTATTAAAGGGGTATGTTTACACCACGATGGTGGCTTAGTAGGTGCTGCTGTTCCTGAAGGAGTTTGGAGAAGAAGATTGCAAAAATTAAAAGACGCAGGAGTTAATGGGATACGCCCATCTCATAACCCTTTTTCACAAGAATTTTTAGACATATGTGACGAAATGGGGTTCTTAGTTCAAGATGAAATTTTTGACGAATGGGATTACGCAAAAGACAAACGCACAAATTATCATGATAGGCATGACGATTACATCTCTCGTGGATATGTAGAGCATTTTCAAAAGTGGTCTAAGAGTGATTTAACAAGGTCAATTCTAAGAGACCGTAACCACCCAAGTGTAATGCAATGGAGCATTGGTAACGAAATAGAATGGACTTACTTACACTACCGTTATATTACAGGATTTTGGAATGACCCAAATGACCCTCAGAAAAATGATGGTTATTGGGGAGGAGAACCTAAGTTTTCCCCTAAAGAAATGAAAGCACGTTATGATGCTTCTGAAAAAGGAGACTACATTTTGGTAGATACCGCTAAGCGCCTAAATGATTGGGTAAAGGAATTAGACCCTACAAGGACTACTTGTGCTAATTTAATTATACCACAAGTAAGTATGGTTAGTGGCTTTTCTGATATTGTAGATGTAGCTGGTTTTAGTTATAGAAATCCTGATATTGATTGGGCACAAGAACATTTCCCAGACAAACAAGTTACTATTACTGAATGTCCTGGAAATTACGATGATTGGAAAAAAGTAATAGAAAATCCAGGCGTATATAGTATGTATATGTGGACAGGTATTGGGTACCTTGGGGAGCGCTATGGTGATTGGCCTAATAAAAGTGGTTGGTCTGACATGCTGAATATAGCCGGTTTTAAAGTACAGGGATGGAACTATTTCAAAAGTATTTGGGTAGATGAGCCCCATCTTTCATTTGGAACAGTACCACTTACTAATTCTGGGTTCAAAAAATCTGGAATTACTGGACAGCAGCTACCAGAAGACTTCAGTGCTTACAATTGGAGAGACACCAACATGCACTGGAATTATAAAAAAGGTGAAGATGTTGTTGTTGAAGTATCTACTAATTTTGATAAAGTTGAATTATTACTAAACGGAAAGTCACTAGGTTTTAGAGAATTATCCAAAGCTCCTGATCGTATTCTTCGTTGGACAGTTCCTTTTGAAGCTGGCACACTAACTGCGAAAGGCGTATACAAAGGTGAAGAAATCCAAGAAACATTAGTATCGGCAACAGATTTAGCTGGATTTACAGTAGTTGCAGATAAAACAACATTAAAAGCAGATGCTTATGATGTATCACACCTGGTAGTACAATTAGTAGATAAAAAAGGAACAGCCATAAAAACTGAAAACAAAAAAGTAACTTTTAAAATTGAAGGTGAAGCTAAATTATTAGGTGTTGATAATGGTGAAGATGATAATATACAAGATTTTCAATCTAATAGCATTTTTACCGCCAAAGGGCATTGTTTAGCAATTATTCAATCAAAGAAAAAAGCTGACACAATCAAAGTAATAGTAACAGTGGAAGGATACGAATCTAAATCAGTAACCATCATTACAAAATAATAGCCACCTTAAGATCATACCAACTTAAAACAACAAAACCACCTAATGTAGGTGGTTTTGTTGTTTTAAGTTGGTATGATCTTAAGGAATATTTAAATATTTATGTGTTTGCAAGGAGACCTTCCACTTAGGGTTTTGCATCACATAATCTACAATTAAAGGTACTATTTTTTCTTTTACACTCCACTCTGGCTGCAAGTATAAAATACAATCCTTATTTACCTGTTTAGCTTGTTGTTCTGCAAAAATTAAATCGTGCTTATTAAAAATAATCATTTTTAATTCATGTGCCTCATCATAAATTTTACTCTTATTTTCTGGCAATTTATTTTTTTTAGGAGACAAACAAATCCAGTCCCAAATACCAGATAAAACATATGCTCCAGAAGTTTCTATATGTGTTTTTAAATTCTTTTCTTTTAAAGCCATTGTTAATGGAGCCATATTCCATGTTAAAGGCTCCCCCCCTGTAATGACAATGGTATCTGAGTATTTAGCTGCATTAGCAACAATAATATCTATAGCCGTTGGCGGATGCGTTTCTGCATTCCAACTCTCCTTAACATCGCACCAATGACAACCAACATCGCATCCTCCTACTCTTATAAAATAAGCAGCAGTTCCTTTATAAAACCCTTCTCCCTGTATGGTATAAAACTCTTCCATTAAAGGAAGCATTTCACCTTTATCTACCAATGCTAAAACTTCTTCTTTAACCATTTTGCAAAGATACATCTTAGGTTCGAGATATAAATCTTATATTATAAAACTACCCTATGTTATCCAAACATTAGATTACTTTCATAGAAATCAATTCATCTTTTCTAACTTAAATCCCTTATTTTTATCAAAAAATAATTCAGATGAGTTCTAAAGATGCATTCTTTACACATATAGAGGAAGGATATACTACTAAAGGAGACTTTATTACAATGGGAGCTGCTATGTTAAATGGTGAAACAGTCGCCAATGCACATGTGAAAATTCCTCTAAAGACATTAAATAGACACGGTTTAATTGCTGGTGCCACAGGAACAGGAAAAACAAAAACATTGCAAGTGATTGCAGAAAACTTATCTGAAAAAGGAATTCCTGTTTTATTGATGGATTTAAAAGGTGATTTAAGTGGTATTGCAAAACCTAGTCCTGGACATGCAAAAATAGATGAGCGTCACACAAAAATTGGAGTCCCATTTACAGCAAAAGGTTTCCCCATAGAAATACTTTCACTATCGGAACAAGAAGGAGTTAAACTTAGAGCTACGGTTTCTGAATTTGGACCTGTATTACTATCTAGAATTTTGAACCTTACCGTAACACAAGAGGGCATTGTAGCGGTAGTATTTAAGTATTGTGACGATAACAAATTACCTTTATTAGATTTAAAAGACTTTAAAAAAGTATTGCAATATGCTACAGATACAGGTAAAAAAGAATTTGCGGAAAGTTATGGTAGAATATCTACCAGTTCTACAGGGAGTATACTTAGAAAAATTATTGAATTAGAACAGCAAGGTGCTGATTTGTTTTTTGGAGAAAAATCTTTTGAAGTTGATGATTTAACTAGGATTGATCAAAACGGAAATGGATACATAAATATTCTTAGATTAAATGATATTCAAGACAAACCCAAGCTTTTCTCTACGTTTATGTTAAGTTTACTAGCCGAAATATATGCTACTTTCCCTGAGCAAGGAGACAGTGACAAACCTAAATTGGTATTATTTATAGATGAAGCGCATTTAATTTTCAAAGAGGCTTCAAAAGCCCTATTAGACCAAATTGAAAGTATTATTAAACTTATACGATCTAAGGGTATCGGAATTTATTTTGTAACACAAAACCCAACAGACCTTCCCGATGCTGTTTTATCTCAATTGGGCTTAAAAGTACAACACGCCCTAAGAGCTTTTACAGCAAAAGATAGAAAAGCAATAAAACTAACGGCTGAAAATTATCCAGAATCTGAATATTACGATACAAAAGAGATTTTAACTTCTTTAGGTATAGGAGAAGCTTTAATTTCTGCATTGGACGAAAAAGGGAGACCCACTCCCCTAGCAGCCACAATGCTTCGTGCACCTATGAGTCGTATGGATGTATTATCTCCTAACGAATTAAAATCTGCTGTAGATAATTCTAAGCTTGTTAAAAAATATAATAAAGTAATAGACCGTGAAAGTGCCTATGAAATTTTAAACGAAAAAATTGAAATAGCAGAAAAAGAAGCAGAAAAAGAAGAGAACAAACCTGCACCAAAAAAAACAAGTACCAGAAGGAAAAGCACAGCACAAAACCCAATTATAAAAGTACTTACCAGTGCTACTTTTATTAGAGGTGTATTAGGTGTACTAAAAAAAGTAATGAGATAAACTATCAAAATCGTCTCGGTAACACAAATATCCTAAACAAAAACACTAATTTTAAACATTTTCGATATAAAAATCGAAAGATAAAACCCACTATTGGGAATAAAACAGTTTCACATAATATGTCAAAAAAAATTACTCCAATATATCTTGTAATCGCATTACTATTTATTCAATGTAAAGAAAAAGACACTACTTTTTTAATCACGAAAGATAGTATTGGAAAACTACTCAAAAGCACTGATAGCAAAGATTTAGGAAATATTTTCACTGAAGATTCTATCGTAAAGGATACCCATCAAATAAAACTACTTTCTAGTATTAAAAAAATAGAAATTTATGAAAAAGGAGGTGTCCATTTATTATCCTTAACCCCTCGTATTAATGACAGTAGTGCTACGATTAAAAATATTCGTGTCTACGATTCTCGTTATGTAACTGATAAAGGCATTAGCATAAATAGCACCTTCAAGGACATAAAAGACAACTACAGCATTAAAAAAATTCTAAACTCTTTGAACAATGTTGTTATATTTCTTAAGGAAAACGACATGTATTTTACAATTGACAAAAAAGAGTTACCTGCAAATTTACGCTACTCTTCTAGCACTAATATTGAAGCTGTACAGATACCAGATACTGCTAAAATTAAGTATTTTATGATTGGATGGGATTAAATATTTTTGACATTAAAAACAAACATATAAACGAACAACCATACAAAAGCAGTAACTAAAAATTAGACTCCTATATTCTTGCTTGTAATCGTTTTTACTATTTAAATACGAATTCCTTGGATTTCTTAGTTTACACTCAATTTATCTAAAACTACTACTAATTAGATGTCTAACTAGGAAATACTCTAGAAAAGCTCCTTTATCTAAATGACCAACCATTTTTTTATTTTATTTATCTAACTAATCTTTTACTAGCTGGTAATAGTTTCTACTTCCATACCTAGCTCGTTTCATGAAACTTCTTTTTTATTGGTTAAATAATACATACTTTTAATGCCAACTTTAAGCAAGTTCCCAAATGTTACTCAATATTTTATAGTTATGAAGAAGGTCCTCAAAAAATATATTCCACTAGCTTTTGGCGCTTATATAAACATTATGGCTCTTTTTTCTAAGACCAAGGCTGCAAAAAAAGCATTCATATTGTTCTGTACACCCAGAAAAGGAAAAGTATTACCACAACAAGAAGCTTATTTAAATGAGGCCAAGAAAGAGGTTTTAAAAACTGGAAAAGTTGACCTCCAAATCTATGAGTGGCAAGGAGATAAAGAAACTATACTATTATTACACGGCTGGGAAAGTAACGTATTTCGTTGGCGTAATTTAATAACACTTTTACAGGATAAAAACTATCACATTATTGCCTGTGATGCTCCTGCTCATGGTAATTCTTCAGGGAAAATATTAAATATTCCTTTGTACGAAGAATGCGTACAAGAACTTATAGAAAAGTGCCAACCCACCTATGTTATTGGTCATTCGTTAGGAGCCATGACAGCTTTGTATAATCAACACAAACGTAATTACAACATAAGTATTAAAAAGATTGTAACACTAGGCTCCCCATCTATAGTATCTGAATTTATAGATAACTATAAAAACACATTACATTTAAATAGCACTGTGATTAAGAGTTTAGATAATCATTTTATGAATGAATTTAATTTTAGAATTAAAGATTTCTCTATTTCCGAATATGCGAAAAAAATCAATGTAAAAGGACTTCTAATTCATGATGTATTGGACCCTATAACTCCTTTTAAAAATTCTGAAAATATACACCAAAATTGGAAAAATAGCACCCTTATAAAAACGTCTGGTTACGGACATTCACTACACCAAGAAAATGTAAACAAATCTATTTTAGAGTTTTTAGCCTCTTAAAGCACCTTTGGATTATTTATCTAATCAGACCATATTTGAATGCCCTTCAGGAAATGGCCTATAAGCATAATATTGTAATACTTCTTCAATAGCATACTTTAAGGCTTCGTTAATTGGAAGTATCTTGTTTCCTAAATTAAAATCTATCTGAGAAAGATTCATATAATAATCCGTGAAAATAGGAACTGGAAGATTATTGTTAATCGCCGTTACTGTTTTTTGATAATTTTCTTGTTGACCCTCTTTTATAATTTTACAAGTTGCCAACCGCAATTGTCCGTATTTATCTGTATTAGCGGCTGTACCAAAAAGCCTACATATTAAGCCACGGTATTTATAATTTCCGCAACTTCCATTGGATTTATCTAATAAAGAAATAGGATTATAAATATAGCAGATAGTATCTTTACGTATTCTCAACTCTTCTAATATTGCTTCTGCTTTTCCATTTAAAAAAAGATGAAATGCCCAAGGTAAAAATTCTAATGGTGAAGCATCAATATCAGGTTTTGTACAGCATTTACCACAACCTGTTTTACAATGTAAATTAGACGCTGACTGAAACATAGTTATCTCTTTTTCTAGTAGCTTATATAATTGTTCTACTGCTTTTACTCTACGCTGTATCGACATCGATTTTTGGTAAAGGTACATCAATTAAAAAGAGCATATTTATTTAATTGAACCATGCGCTTCGCCAATATTTACAATAAAAAACATTAAACTTATACTCGTTGCAACTAAAGTAAATTTAACAATAACAAAAAAGCCGATTACGGACTGTAATCGGCTTTTTAAATTTTGATATTTAAAATTTTAAGACTGACCTATTCGGTAGTATTTAAATCCAATCTTCTCTAATTTTTCTTGATCCAACAAACGCCTACCATCAAAAACAAAAGCGGGTTTAAGCATTTTATCATAAATTGCTTGCCAATCATATGTTTTAAACTCATCCCACTCTGTCATTACAGCTATTGCATGTGCTCCTTCTATATCATCAATAGGGTTTTTAACTACTGTAACTAATTTTCTATTCTCCTCTGGTGTTCTGGTGTTTAAATAATCTAAATCTCTAAAAACTACGTTTTCTGATACTTGTGGGTCATACGTAATAATTTCTGCTTTCTCTTCCAATAAAGCATCAGCTACATATATGGCCGCAGATTCTCTAGTGTCATTGGTATCTTTTTTAAATGCCCAACCATAGAAAACTATTTTCTTACCAGAAACAGTATTATATAATGTGGTTATAATATTTTCTGCAAAACGTCTTTTTTGATAATCATTCATTATAATCACCTGCTCCCAATAATCTGCAACTTCTGGCAAACCAAAACTTTTAGCTATGTAAACTAAATTCAAAATATCTTTTTGAAAACAAGAACCTCCAAATCCAACAGATGAATTTAAGAATTTTGAGCCTATTCTAGAATCAAAACCAATGGCCCTAGATACTTCTTGCACATTGGCATCTGTTTTTTCACACAAAGCAGAAATTGAATTTATAGAAGATACTCTTTGCGCTAAAAATGCATTTGCCACTAGTTTAGAAAGCTCAGATGACCATACATTGGTTTGCAAAATACGTTCTTTTGGCAACCAGTTTTCATAGACAGAACTCAGGGCATTTTTCGCTTCTTGCCCTTCAGGCGTTTCATCCCCACCAATTAAAACTCTATCTGCATTTAATAAATCTTCAATTGCTGTTCCTTCTGCTAAAAACTCAGGATTAGATAAGATTTCAAATTTAACTCCATTCCCTGTATTATCTAAAATACTTTTTATAGCCTCAGCAGTTCTAACTGGTAATGTTGATTTCTCTACTACTATTTTATCTGTTTTAGCAACCCTTGCTATATTTCTAGCACATAATTCAATAAATTTTAAATCTGCCGCCTGTCCTTTGCCCTTTCCGTAGGTTTTAGTAGGCGTATTTACTGATATAAAAATAATGTCCGATTCATCAATTGCTTTATCAACCTCTGTAGAAAAAAATAAATTCTTATTTCTAGTAGCTGCTACAATTTCTCTTAAACCTGGCTCGTATATAGGTAATTTGTCTAAATCAGCATCATTCCATTGAGCAATTCTCTGTTCATTAATATCAACAACTGTTACTTTAATATGTGGACATTGTTTTGCTATAACAGACATTGTTGGTCCACCAACATACCCAGCACCAATACAACATATTTTATTGATTTTTTTCATACTTACTTTAATTTTTATATAAACTCATTTAAATAATAACCTACACAAATTAAACTTTTTCTAATTACAACAACTAATTTGTTGAATTAGGAATTATAATCTAGTACAATTAATGAATAAAATTTAAAGAAATAGCTTTTAAAAAAGCGAATTATAAACTTCGAATAATTAGGAAATTAAAAAACATAATTTACTAATTTTCCTATAGTTATTTTACATATTTAGCATTTACAAAAAATTAAATCTCAATATTTTATTTAGATTCAAATTACATGATTATATTTCCACTTTTTAATGTTTTTTTTAAAAAAATATACATTTTTTAATTTTAAAGCGTTACAATCAAGTACAAAATATCAAATAATTATGAAAGTAGCATTGATTACAGGAATAACAGGCCAAGATGGCTCCTATTTAGCTGAATTATTATTAGAAAAAGGCTATATGGTACATGGTATTAAAAGAAGGTCTTCTTTATTTAACACCGATAGGATAGATCATCTATATCAAGATCCCCATGATCCAAATCAAAGGTTAAAATTACATTATGGAGATTTAACAGATTCTATGAATCTTACTCGCATTATTCAAGAGAGCCAACCAGATGAGATTTATAATTTAGGAGCCATGTCTCATGTAAAAGTTTCTTTTGATTCCCCTGAATATGTAGGTAATGTAGATGGATTAGGAACTTTGAGAATATTAGAAGCAGTAAGAATATTAGGATTAGAAAAGAAAACAAGAATATATCAAGCATCTACTTCTGAATTGTACGGAGGCCTGCCAGAGAACAAAAATGAAAGAGGTTTTTATGATGAAAATTCTCCTTTTTACCCACGTTCACCTTATGGCGTAGCTAAAATATATGGCTTTTGGATTACTAAAAATTACCGTGAAGCATATGATATGTATGCGTGTAATGGTATTTTATTTAATCATGAATCTCCAAGGAGAGGAGAAACTTTTGTAACAAGAAAAATAACACGTGCAGTAGCTAAAATAGCTTTAGGGTTACAAGATAAAGTGTATTTAGGTAATCTAGAGGCAAAACGTGATTGGGGACATGCAAAAGATTATGTTCGAATGATGTGGATGATTTTACAAGCTGATAAAGCGGAAGACTGGGTAATTGCTACTGGAGTAACAACGACTGTGCGAGATTTTGTACGTATGGCTTTTGAAGAAGTAGGAATTGAACTAGAGTTTAAAGGAAAAGGTGTAGATGAGAAAGCTTATGTTAAAGCTTGTAACAATGAAGAATTTAAAGTAGAAATTGGTAAAGAAATTTTATCAATTGACCCATCTTATTTCCGCCCTACAGAAGTTGATTTATTATTAGGAGATCCTACAAAAGCTAAAGAAAAGCTAGGTTGGGTGCCAGAATACGATTTAAAAGGTTTAGTAAATGATATGATGAAAGGAGATGTTGCTTTAATGAAAAAAGATGTAGATTTATTGAAGGCAGGTCATAAGATTTTAAAACAAAATGAATAATATTTTGTAGTCATCTAATTATTAACTTATTATATTTATTTTACCATTCATATTATTATGAAAAAAGACACTAAAATATATGTCGCTGGCCATCGCGGTTTGGTAGGCAGCGCAATTATAAAAAATCTTACAGAAAAAGGCTATAAAAATATCATTACTAGAACCCACAAGGAATTAGATTTAGTAAACAGTAATGATGTTCAAGATTTTTTTACTCAAGAAAAACCTGAGTATGTAATTCTTGCTGCTGCTAAAGTAGGAGGTATTGTTGCTAATAATACATATAGAGCAGACTTTATACATGAAAATTTGATGATTCAAAATAATGTAATTCATCAGGCATATCTTAATGGTGTAGAAAAGCTTCTGTTTTTAGGAAGCACTTGTATCTATCCTAAAAAATGTCCGCAACCTATGAAGGAGGACTATTTACTAACTGATGTTCTAGAGTATACAAATGAGCCTTACGCTATAGCTAAAATAGCAGGCATTAAAATGTGTGAGAGTTATAATTTACAGTATAATACCAATTTTATATCTGTAATGCCAACCAATTTGTATGGCCCAAATGATAATTTTGATTTGGAAAAATCTCATGTACTACCTGCATTAATAAGAAAAATGCACTTAGGAAAGGTTTTAAAAGATGGTAATTGGGACTTAGTTCGTAAAGATTTAAATAGAATGCCTATTGAAGGCGTAGATGGTTCTGCTACAGAAAAACAAATTCTTACTGTTTTAGAAAAGTATGGTGTTAAAAAAACGCAAGAAAACGTGTTTATAGAAATTTGGGGAAGTGGAAGCCCAATGCGCGAATTTTTATACAGCGAAGACATGGCAGATGCATGTGTCTTTTTAATGGAAAATAGAGACTTTAATGATTGCGTAGTAGACACAAAAGAAATCAGAAACACACATATTAACATTGGTACGGGAGTAGATATTTCCATTAAAGATTTAGCATTCCTTGTAAAGGAAATTACAGGTTTTAAAGGCGAACTTTATTTTAATACTGAAAAGCCAGACGGAACCATGAAAAAGCTTACAGACCCTTCTAAATTACATGCGTTGGGATGGAAGCATAAAATAGTGCTAGAACAAGGCATTAAAACAGTATATGATTGGTTTCAAAATTGATTTAAACTATTCGTTATTATACTAATTATGTTTTCATAAATGAGATAACTATTTATCAATATACTATAAAAACCATTAACAATAGGTAATTCTATTATTAATGGTTTTTTTGTGACACGTAAGTATATGGCAATAAATCGCATTAATGTTCAACTAGTCATTTTTTTTAATTCTTCTTCTATAAATAAACTAAAAAAAACTGGCTTATTTCTTGCAAAATTAATCTAAAACAAGGTATTTCATCTAAAAAATAAAAATTTACCAAATATAGCAATACTAAACTAGTTATAAAGACGTTAAAAAATTATACCTCTATTACCCAACTATTTATGATTCTAATACTTTTGCCTTTAAAACTAGATAAAAAGGATGATGATAATTTTAAAAAATGGTAAGTTGTCTGTAAAAAACCTACATGTGTTTATAGGGGAAAAAAATACGCAAGAGAAAAATCAGTTCATAAAAAGTTTGACATATAAAAATTATGATTCATTCAAATCTATTTATAAATTACACTTCTATTACTCAATTTTTCTAAAAATGACTCATAACATATCAATCACCTTAATAGTAGGAGTATTGATGAATTTTTGCTCCGTTTCATGTTCAGGAGACAAGGATGAATTCGCACAACAAATAATAAACAAAGAGGAAACAACGAAAGTAGAAGAAATAAAAAAAATTATATCAATTTCTTCAGACTTTGATTGGAATAATATCCCAGTAAAATATAACAATTCTATATGGGAAATAAAGGATAATTTTAACCTAGAGGGGCAATCCATAATATTACCAAATAATGTAACCATAAGTTTTATTGGCGGTGCTATTTCTAACGGAGAGGTTTCAGGAAATAAAACAACTATAACATCTAATTCTAGTAGTCAAATATTTAATTCTATAAATCTTGATGGAGATTTTGTTAATGAATATTTAAAACCTAATTGGTTTGGTGCTATTATGGATGGGGTAACAGATGATCGAGATACTTTTGTTGAAACACTTAAACAATCGTATAATATTGGAGCTAAAGTTTTGGTTGAAAAAGATATTTTTTTGGATGTTGAAAAAACTGGCTCAAAATCAATATTCTTAGAAGACAATACTTGGATTGAAGGTGTTAATGGAGCTAATATAATTGTGAATAATTTATACTCACCTGCTTTCTGGATGGCTTTGAGTAAGAACATCTCCATAAAAAATATTACATTTTTGTGGGATAATGTGTATGATGCCACTAATATGAGACCAGATATAGCCACAAAAGAAAATCAACAATTCATTGAAAATTACCTTAAAACCAAAAAAAAAATAACTTTTAAATCTACTAATCCCATAGCAAGAGGATCAATTTCTTTCATGGCTATTTTTTTAATAGATGCAGCTAAAAATGTAACTTTTGACAGTGTTACTCTAAAAGCTAAAGGGGAAACAGCCGATAGATTTATTCCTATGGGTATCAAATTAAAAGAACAAAACACAGCAAATCAAACAGTAACTCATGCAACTTTTGATAATACGGGAGCTACAAATATTCCTAGAAATATTATTTTGAAAAATGTTTCTTTTGATGGTGCTTTAATGGCTATTCAAGGAATAGTTGATGGCTTTAAATCCGATGGACTTAAATCTTACAGATATTCGGATGCTCAAAATATTAATGGGGATTACATAGGTGGGTTCGATGGTGTCAAATATAATTTCCCTCCTCCACATTTAATTTACTTAAATGATGATAAATCAATACACTACAGCTGTGAAGAAATAAAAATATTGAACACTGTCGACTACGGGCAATATGTAGGATCTCCAAATGTAAGAGCAACCGCAAGTGGTTATTGTAATTCTTTAAAACTAGCGGATTCCCATGCTGACGTAACTGTAGATAATTACAAATCGTATCGTAGAGATGGTTTTGCTGATATTATGAATGTTACTAATGGAACATTTAAAAATATTTTTTCTGAAAGTAAAATAGCAATATTTGAACAAAGATTTAAGTTTTCATCTCTGCGATTCTTAGGAAGCCTAAAAAATGTCGTTTTTGAAAATATAATTATTAAGGATAAATCTGATGTATTAGGGGTATACCCACTAGACATAACAAAAGGAGACAATGTATTAATGGATAATGTACATGTCTATATAAATGAATATACGGGAGAAAATGGACTATTTGGTATTAGTGGATCAAATAATAAAATTACAAATTCAAGCCTTACTATTGAAAAACACACTTCTTCTAAAACATACATTGGAATTATTCTTCACGACGAAAACACAATGAATAACGGAAGAAATAACTTTTATGATATAACTATTTATGGGTGGCGAAATATAGATTCAGATCCAAATGGGAGATGTGCAAGAATGGCCTTTTCAAATCCAAAAGACGGTACAAATAACTCTGCTATTATTAATGATATTAGCAATAGTTTCATAAACCAACAAAACAATAATGTAAAGAAAAATACTTGGACAAGAAATGAAACAGTAAATCTAGGTGACGGAACCAAACACTTATTAAATATAAATATTCCTAGTGGTTTTGTATTAAATGCTATTACTGCAAATACTATAGAAAAATTAGCCTCTGGTATTTTAGTATCCATAGGAACTAGTAGTGATAAAAAAAATAATTTACTAACAGCTGTATCCAATGTTTCGGGGTTGGCGTCCGAAACAAATAATATCCCTGCAACAAATTCAGATAAATCAATTTCTCTCTATACAGATAAAAATTTCAATAACATTGGTAAGATTGAAGTAAAAATAGAACTAGTTAAAATTAATCAGGCCAATTAGATTTCGAAAAGAGCATATCCATTTAGTAAATAAATTATTTCTATTTTTATCAATAAATCAATATTAAACAGAAATATCATTAATACAATTCATCTAACATGTTATGATTTGATATTAATGTAATTTTAAATCTAAAAAACTTAAAAGTTAACATACTTAATTAATTTAGCATAAAAAATTTATTACGTGCTAAAAAATATTCTTTTCAAGGAAAGTTTTGACCCAAAAAGAATTCAATGGATTGATAATTCAAAAGGCATTTACATGTTTTTTGTCATTTTGGTCCACTCGGGGTATATGCCAGAGCTTTACAAATTTTTCTTAGAACCTTTCTTTCTGCTTTCTTTTTTATTTCTGGTTTTTTATTTCACAACTCTACTAAAAAATTTAATTTAAAAATTAAAGTATTAAAGATATTAGAGACAATTTTATTTCCTTATTTAATTTATTGGATTTTATCTTACAGTATACTACACTTAATAAAAGGTGATTTTAGTATTTTAAACTTATTTAAAGATATTTTGATGAGAAATAAGCTTTGGTTTGTTGCTGCTTTATTTATTAGTCAGTTGTTATTTTCAATTTTTATAGCTGTTAATAAATCAATTATAAGTGCAATTATATTTTCTATAATATCTGTTGCCATATGGTATTTCTCTCCTTTATCTGAACCACATACTACATTTGCGTGGTCTATTAACGACTCTCTTGTAGCAAACTTTTTTATAGGAATGGGTACATCTCTAGGCGTTACGAAAATATTTTAAACAGCTTAATAGAAAACAAAAAGCTAGGAATCGTATGCTGTACTATTTATTTGTTTTTAGTTTTTTTAAATTTTAGCTTTTTCAAATTTTATTTCAAATTTCCATCAAATACATTTGGAAATATTTTAGTATTTATCTTCTACGCTATTGTAGGCATCTGTTGTACATTATTTATTTCTGGCCTTCTAAAGAATCAGTATTTATTAATTTTTGTTGGAACTAATTCCCTTTTATTTTATTTCTATCAAAATCAAGTGTTGAAAATTTTAAAAAAAATTGCATTAAATATTGGTGCTAATTCTCCGGATTACTTTGTCCCTATTGTTATGGCCATTTTAGTTGTTTTTACGTTAATTATACCTATAATCCTAACCAACAAGTACCTTCCAACAATGACTGGTAAAAACAAAATTTTAAGTAAGAACCTAAGTGAATAATTTTCAGCAATTAAATTTTCACATTGAAATGATTTAAACTTTTTTTGCTAAATTAAAAAGGGTTGAATAAATTTATTTACATCAGGTAAATTATTTAAAATCAACCCTAATATGTACACAGTACTAAGTAAAGATACAATAGAAGAAGATATTATTCCTTATTTACCAACCGCTTAAAGAGGTTTTGTGCCTACAGTCTGATTAGTTGAAATAATCAATAGTATCTTATATCAGCTAAAAACAGGAATTCAATGGCATCAATTACCTGTAAAGTCTCTTTTTGAGGATAAAATATTATATGCTTGTCCGTTATTTTCCCTATTCATTTTTTTCGTATCTTAAAGAATGAAATTACTAGAATTCACCAAGTACTTTCCAGATGAAGAAAGTTGTAAAACAGCCTTTAAAGCTTACCTATTAGAACAAGGAATTTCATGTACTAAATGCGGCAGCACATCCCATTATTGGAAGCAATACCGAGAACAATGGGAGTGCAAATCGTGTAAGCATCGCACGACCTTAAAAAGTGGTACTGTCACGCATGGTAGTAAACTACCTTTTCAGTATTGATTTACTGCTATGCACCTTATTACAAGTGCCAAGAAGTCCTTTTCAGCCAAAGAGATACAACGACAGTTAGGGCATAAACGCTGTGAACATGTTTAGTTTATGATGCATAAGCTAAGAAATGTCATGGGGCTTGGGGATAATAATTACAAACTTAAAGAAGAAATAGAACTTGATGAAGGCTTTTTTGAGACCGTATCCATAACAAGAGATAAATCTGAACCTTTAAAACGCGGTAGAGGAAGCCAACGTCAAACAGTAGTTTTGGTTAGTGTAGAATCTAAAGATGCAGGTGATGAGCACGACCCTAAAAAACATGGAAAAAAGAAAAAAGTAGGGTATTTAAAGATGAAAGTTGTTGAATCATTAAAGAAAGAATATACAACCAATAAAGTAGTAGAATCTATAGAGAAGAACACAACAATAATATCCGATAAGTCTACGAGCTATGGAGATTTAGAAAAGCAACATGATGTTGAATCCAAAGTTATACTTAAAAAGGATATTCCAAAAGTATTGCCATGGGTGCATACAGCCATAAGTAATGCTAAACGACTTTTGTTAGATGTACACCACAGAATAGATGACGATTTTTTACGAAATTATCTAAACGAGTTCTGCTTTAAGTTTAATAGTCGCTACTTTGACGACTTATTTGGAAGGTTAATGATCGCTGCTGTATCATACAGATGGGATTATTTAGAGGAACCTTGCGGATAAGCATATAATCTTTTTTCTTATGTAAAAACATACACCTAAACACTTTAGAAAAGCTACTTTTATGTTTTACTAGATTTATTTATTTCCAGCGTTGCTTTTTAAATTCTGCTGGCATTACTCGGCAAATAACATTAGATTCAATGTTTGTCGTAACTACAGAGCCTACAGTAATCACACTATCTACTCCTACAGTTGTATTTGGCCCTATAAACGAACATGCTCCAATCCAACAACCTTGTTTCAAAAGTATAGGACCATTTCTATACGGCATGGAAGGGTCTCTATAATCATGATTCCCTCCGCAAATAAAAGAGCGTTGAGAAATACAAACATTATTTTCAATAATTACTTTTTCAAAATTTAAAATAAACGCTTCTTCACCTATCCACACATCATCCCCTATAATCAATTTCCAAGGAAAATGTATATTTACTCTAGGCTTTATAATAACTCCTTTGCCTACTTTAGCTCCAAACTGCTTGAGTATAAAAATTTTAAATTTCATAGGATACGGTATAGCAGACATAAAAATGGTGATTTTAATTAGATACCAACAAATTTCTTTCCACTTGCTTACTCCTCTATCAAGACCAATAGAAGCATCAAAATCTTGAAGTCTTACTTTAGACGCTACATTATATTCATTCATTTTTACTTTTTATATAGTTTACTTGAGTATCACTCATAATCGCCAACAATGCTTTTTTCAACATTTCTAAAAATTATCCCTTTAGGATTATAATTCATCTTATTACCTACCCTATTCATTTACAAAAATAACATGTCTATAAAGCACTTCTTAATTTGTTGGCTGCTGGTCCTATAGCATAAAGTTTTTCAAAAGTAGCCTTTGCTTGTTCATTCATTTTTAATTTTTCATCACCGCTTAGAGATATCCAATTATTTAACAACTCTATAGTCCCCAAAGCCGTATCGTCTGCAACAAAACCTGCTGATTCACTTTTGATTTCACGCCATATATTTACCTTATTTGATATAAGAACAAATCTCGAGCATGCCAAAGCCTCTACTATAGATATTCCAAAATTTTCCTGATGACTCGACAATACGAAAGCCTCACATTCATAAAAAGCTCCCCACTTTGCATCTCCACTTAGCATTCCTGGGAATAAAATATTTTGAGATTTAGATGCCAGCAACTTAATTTCTTTTCCATAAGAATGTTCCAACCCTGGTCCGGCAATAACTAACTGCGGAATAGTGTCTAATTCTTTCTCCAGTTTTAAATAAGCATTTATTAATAAATCTACTCCCTTTTTTTGATGTATTCTACTCAAAAATAAAAGAAATGGTTTACCATTCCACTTAGGTACTTTTTCTTCAAATGCTTTTTTCTTACCTCCATTGTGCTCAGGAGGTAGCTCTACTCCATAGCCTACATTAATTTCACGTTTTGGTTTATAGTTAGGAAAGGTAGTTCTTGCTAATAATAATTCCTCTTCACAAGTAAATAAAATACCATCTGCTTTATTAATTACTTTATTTTCAATTATTTTCCAGTAAATCTCATTTCTAAGTGCTTTTAATCTACGTTCTTTCGCTTTCTGAAAATAAGGATCAAGCATACCATGCGGCATTATGTATACTTTTGGAGAAACATCATTATTTTCTCTGTATTCAATAATTGCTTTGATAGCTGCGTGACTATGGTAGGACCATAAACCATGAACAATAACCTTGTCAAATCGATGAAAATTAGATAATAACCAAGGGATTAAATTTTTATTATAACCCCATGAATTTTTTTTACCTGCCCCAATAGCATGGATAGTAAATGAATCTTTCCCTAAATAATCTGCATCAGGTTCATCTATACAAACTACTTCATTTCTTACATTTGATTTTTCTAATTCTGGAATAGAATTTCTAATTCCTTGACAAGGACCTCCTTGTTTTGGGTTCATACTGGATATAACACGAAGTATTTTCATTTTTGAGCTAAATTTTGGTATAATTCTATATATTGTTTCGAAATATTCTCTACTGAGAATCGTTTTGCGTTTTGTAATCCTTTTTCTATCAAATTAGTTCTATATAGCTCATCATTGATAATTTTAAGATAAGCTTCTCGAATAGAGCTAATATCATCTGGAATAACAAAAGATGCTCCTTCCGCAGCAACTTCTATTAAAGGTTCTATTTTAGAGGTTACTACAATCCTACCTGTTTTCTGCCCCTCTATTACTGGCATCCCAAAACCTTCATATATAGATGGAAAATTAACTATATCACAATTTAAGTATTCGTCTCTAATATCTTCGTCTGTAAGATCAAATTGATTTGAATATTCAATATTATAATCTTTAAGGAAGTCTAATTGCGAATCTTTTAATTTACCTATAATCCTCAAATGACACTTTATACCTTCTAATGCCTGTATCGTTTTGTCTAAGTTTTTATTCCATCCAGTTCCAATATGTAATATGATTGGTTTTTCTTGATTAAATGGTTTTTCTGAAAACTTAAAAATAGGATCTACAGCATTGTGTATGACAATTAATTTATCTGACTTAATTTTACTTAAAATATTTTGTTTTGTCTGGTTAGAGATACATACTACTTTATCTGCTATCTTTATAGGTAAATACAACCAAAACAACCATTTATAAAAACGCTTAAAAGGATTCCTAACGTTGTCTAAAAAAACCAAATCATGCACTGTTAAAATAGTTTTTGTACCTATTAAAGCTAATAAGACATCATGTATATGTCCTGTAACGTGATTAATTGTTTGTTTTTCCCTCTTTTTATAAGTGAAAATATTGTTTTTTATAACACTAATGGGCAAGGAACCTTCACAAGGAACTTCATTAATAACTATTTTAACTGATTTTTCCAACTCTTCAATTAAAGTTCTGAAAACACGATGTATTGAATATCCATTTTTTGGATTCCGGAAGAAATAATTAATTTTCATTGATAAGTATTAGTGATTTATTTGAGTGTTAACCGTAATCAAATTATTTATAACAAAGAAGTTAAATAAATTTTAAATTTATATACGAAAATTATCCCAACTCAGATCTTTAAAACTAGGTCCTTGTGTGGCCTCAGAAAAAGCAATACCACTACCAAATCCATTCCATTCCATAATCACTGGTATACCTTGTTTATTTACAACCAAATCCCATCCAATAGTTGTTACCATGGGCATTTTTTCTTGGAGAGATATTGCTAAATCTATACATTGTTTATAATTTGGTATGTATTTATTTAAAAAAGTTACTTTAGAATCTGGATGATACTTTATAGATTTATAGGTTGAAAAATAACCATTCTCATAAAGTTGTCCTGTTTCCATATTTACAGGTACTAGAATTTGATTTTTACTTACTACATGTGTATCGTTAGCTCTGCCAAAACGAATAAAACAAGCCCTCAAAGATGCTTTTCCTTGACCATCTATTACTGTTGTCATTCTAATAGTTGCTACTGCTTGTTTAACAAACTGATTGAAAAACTCATGTTGTTCAATAAAATATTGAAGTACTCCTTCTCCATTTTCAACAACTATGTTTACATCAAAGTCTTTTTTTTCATAGACAAATATACCACTGCCCTGGGCCGAAAAATCAGACTTAAAAATAACCTTATCATTATTATGTTTTACTAAGTTTTCTACTTCAAATATAGATAAAGGTTTAAATTCATTCGAAAACCATTTTCCGTTGATTAAATAAGCCAAATCGGGACACATAGCTTCGTTGAAAACTTTGTTATTAAATGCTTTTAAAAAAGATACTTTTCCATAATTTCCTTGAATCTTTTGAATTACTACTTTTCCATAATAATTATCTGGTATCCACCCATTCTTAAATTCTCCTGAAATGTGTGTATATACGTATAGCCAAGGTGCATAGCCTTTCCAACCTAAAATTTCACAAGCATATTTATCTGCTTTTTTCTTTAATTTTAAACTTAACTTTCCTTTTTCTATTTCTATTTCTTTAAGCGCATTTTTTGCTGTTTTATTAGATATTCGATGATACCTAAACAATAATACTTTCTCTATTATTTTTTTTATTGTTATTTTTAATTTTTCAGATTGCAACATTCTACATGTAGTTGATTATGAATAATTTATTATTAAGGGTGTTTTTTTTCCAACTTGACTAATTTTATCAATTTGCTTACACTTCACCACAATCTCTAATCGTGTGCGTTGTCTTAATAATTGCACCATTTTTTCTGCTTCTTTATGTGCTTCTTTTGATTTTCTTGGGACATAATTAATCGAAACCGAGAAATTTGCTTCCTGGCATAATTGAATTTCTTTGAAATATTTCATATGCCCGTCAAACATTGCTACGATATGTTCCCCACGTACAACAAGCCCTGAGGGTGTTTTGATAATTAATGCTTGGCGTCCTCTTACATTTTCCATCAAAGGCAGCGGTCTACCACATGTACACATTTCTTCTTTATACTTACCCTCATCTCCTATTTCATAACGTATTAATGGAAAGGCATAATTAGTTAAATCTGTTAACAATATTTTTCCTGTGGTATTGGGTGGAACTGGTTTATTATTTTCATCTACAAACTCTATATGAACAGTGTCTTGCATTATATGTAAACCATTTTGTTCTTTACATTCTGCACCAATTAATAATATTTCTGTATTTCCATATTGATCACAAACGGGAGCATCAAAAGCTTTTTCAATTAATTCTCGTTGTTCTTCAAATAAAGGAGCTGACGTAACCCAAACCATTTTTGGTGGGTAAATTTTTATATTATTATCTAACAAATACAAAGCAAACTCAAAAACAACATCAACATAACCTTGAAGCAATGTGGGCTTAATTTTATTAAAATCACTTACAAATTTATTAAGCTGTTTTTGAGTTGGATTTGCTGCTGCTAAAAATATGCGCTTGGTTGGCCACCACATTATAGCATTACCCAAACGTTCTAAAAATGGTCTCTCAAATCTATAAATAAATGCTTGGTTTTCCCATGGCTCAATACCCCACCAACTTAATATTCTCCAACGTATTGGAGTTTCAGGAAGCCTGCGATCGTGCAAGACGGATACAGGGATGCCTGTACTTCCTGAGGTAGTAACCTTCTTAGATTGAATTTTTGATACATTATCAGATTTTATGTCATGAAAATTATCGCATAGTTCCTCCCTAGTTAAAGGTGGTAATTCAATAAACTCTTCTGGAGTTTTTAAACCTTCTTTTGACACTTGCGTTCCAGCGTATTTATTTTTATAAAAAGTAGAATGCAGTAGCGCATGTGTTATAAGTTCTTGTCGCTTTTTAAAATTTAAATGAACCAAATTATCTTCTTTCAAAGTTGCAATAGCTTTTTTATGTAAACGCTCTAATTTTGAATTTAAAATATTGGTTTTAAATGAAAAAATTGCTTTTGATAAGCTGCTCCCCATAATTCATTAATTTGTTAATTCACTCTAAATTAGATATGATATGTATTATTATATCTAATTTAGAAGTGAAAAATATTGATTTTAAATATACTATTGATAGGGGGAATTATAGTATACTGAACGTTATATAGTGTTATTAATCGATTAAATGCACACTCTAATTGAAAATATTAATTCATTTTTTTTTCAAAAGATTCCATTACTTTATCAATAGCTAAATACTGTTCTGCATAAGCTCTAGCTGCTTCTTTTATCAATTGATTTTCTTTATTTTGAAAAGTGGTCAAAATCCCTTCATTTAACGCCTCCTGATTCTCTGCATTTACCAATACTCCCATTTGATATTTACGAGTCAATTGATATAAACTAGATTCTGAATTGGCGGTTATAAGAGATAATCCTCCAACGGCTAAAATGGTGGTTAATTTTGAAGGCATTACTAAATCGCTTGCTTTTTCCTTTTGAATTACCAAATGTAAATCTGCCATGTTTAAAAAAAAATTAAAATCTTCTTTTGGCTGTAATGGCATAAAACTTACATTTTTTAGGTTCATTTGCTCTGCCATTCCTTTTAGATTTTCTTTGTAAGGACCAGTGCCACATATTACAAAACGTAGTTGATGGTAAGATTTCAATGCCTTTGCAGACTGTAAAATTGCTTCTAAACCTTGTTTTTCTCCAATTGCACCAGAATATAGAACAACCCAATCTGCTTTATTAAAACCAAATTTTTCTTTTAGATTACTATTATCTTTTATTGGATAAAAACTAGTTGTATCTGTCCAATTTGGAAAAAACAATAATGGCTTATTTGCTTTTTGCTCTATACGTTGTATCATTCCTTCTGAAATACTACTTACAATGTCTGTATTCTTAAATATGAATCGCTCTATACCAAATAAAAAATCTAGCAATTTCTGCGATTTAATAAGTCCTAAATCTTGGGCAGCCTCTATCTGTAAATCTTGAATATGATGCAAATGTTTAGATTCCTTTATCTTCTTATAGATTACCCCTAGCAACCCAAACTGAAAAGATGGAGCTACAGAAATGACCCAATCATATTTTCTTTGAAATAATAATGGCATAATTCTAGCGAAAGCTGTAATAGAAAAAGAGGTGTCTAACAACATACGCTTCATTCCGCTAGGGTTTTTAGGAACATACATAGGGCATCTTATAACCCTTAACTCTCCTCCTGATGAAAATTTTTGTACTTCTTTTTTATACCAAAAACGATTTTTTCGATAGGGCTTTTGCACCTCCCAATACGGATAATAAGGATAAGCGGTAAGTACTGTGATTTGATGGCCTTTTTGAGCCAACCATTGCATCATTTCACCTGAGTACTTACCAATACCTGTTAATTCAGGTGAAAAATTATACCCTATAAACAGTATGCGTTTAGTATTTTTCATTTTCAAATAATTTATTTTTAAACATTCTTCTTATCTGCCAAAAGAAAAAAGAAAAGATTAAACCAATAGCAGCTCCAATTCCACCCCAAATAACATCTTTAATATCTACCACCCTGGCTGGTAAAAAATATTGTCCAGCTTCAGCTACGTAGACAATAATAACTAATAAAATCCATGAAAAAAACCAAAAAAACGGAGATTTTTTTTGGTTGTATATTAAATAAGCTCCTACTAAAATTCCTAAACCTATAAAAGGAACACCCGTTCGTATTTGATTATTCCGATTTTTATCTGTCCAACTAGAAAGCCAGTCTGGAATAAACCAAAGTCCTTCTAAATTCGGATTACTCTTCCAACTTAAAAAAAATATTAAAAACACACCAAAAACAAATAAAAAAAAAACTATTAACTTAGTTTTACTTGCAAAAAAGTCTTTCATTGTAATGTGAAATATTTAGTGGCTATTATTGGTTACAACGACTTTATAAATTTGCTCTAATTGGTCTAAAATTTTCTCTTTATTAAATCGTTCTGCACTTACAATACTTATTCGTCTTAAACAATCTAATTCGTCTTCCGAATACTGCAATACCGTTTCTAAGACGGGAGCTGATTCTTTTGCCCATATATGAAGCCCTTGCTCATCTGGGCAACGTTTAATGTACTTGGCTACCGTTCCTCCAACTTCATTCATTGGAGCGTTATCTGTAGTTATAACTGGACAACCTACTGTCAAAGCTTCAGCAATAGGAAAACCAAAACCCTCGTCTAAGGATGGAAAAACAAATACACTTGCTCCTTGATATGCCTTTACAAGTAGGTCATCATCAACTCGGACCAAAAAATGGATGTCTTTTTTATAGGGAGAAGCATCATATAATTGTTCCAAGTGGGGTGTAGGTGCAGAACCAATCATCAAAAGCGGTAATACCCTTGATGACATATTTCTCCAGGCTGTATATAGTTCAATAACTCCCACTCTATTCTTGTAAAAGGTGTTTCCTCCTACATGCAGAATATAGCCACTCTCTAAATCTAATTGTAAGTAATTTCCAATTTCAAATCTAGCTTCGACAGATGAACCTACTTTAAATATTGAATCAACAGCATTATAGACCTGCCTACTTATTAAAGGCTTTTTATTAAGAAATTGCTCTAGTTCTACTTGTGTATTTTTAGATACGGACACAAAGTATTTGGCTTTTGAAAAACCTTTTAGAATCAAACGTTGATATATTTTTCCTGTCCAACTTATCGGGTTCTGTTTTATTTGCCCCATGGCTGATTTTAAAGCTATAAAATCATGACAGTGTACTAGATGCTTTTTATGTTGTATTAAAGGTGTCCATATTCCCAAAGCTTGATCAATTAAAACAAACAAGGTATCCTTTGGTAATTTTTTGCTTTTTATTTTGAAGAATAATGGAAATATAAGATACCTGTCTATATATCTTAGCCACTTTCTAAAACCAGTAGGAAAATCAACACCGTTAGAAAAATAAAGTTTAGGCCCCCAAATTTCAACATGATGACCTCTATTACGCATACCTTTACTGAGAATATTTTCATAGCGCAACATGCTATAACCCAACGAATTTTCTTGATGGTTTATAAAAATAATTTTCATTTGAGAGTTATAAATTTCTAATTAAGAAAAAATAATTGATAGATAAATTTATGGAGAAGTAATATAAAAATTAGGGTATACTGCCCCAATTCTTTTTTAACCTAATTTTAGCTGGTTTAAGGTAAATCTCTATGAACAAAAATACGATAGCTGGTGATAGAACTATTTAAACGGTGGTAGTAACAAATTAACAAATCCAATAATATACATTATCGAATCGGTATTATACATAGTTCAACATCAAATGCTTCAGCTTGACGGATAATTAACTTCGTCGTTTTCAACGTATTTAGGGTCAACAAGCCACAATAACGTTCTTACTAAATAAAAAATAATAAAATATGTAATAACACCCTGTGCAAATCCTCTTATAACATAACTTAAATCTCCAGTTATCCCAGTAGCATTTCTAAACTTTCCAAGAAATGTAAAAACATTCATTAAAGCAAAAGGCGCATATAAAATTTCTTCTTTCAAACAAAATACAAATGAGTTCAAAAGTTTAAAAATAAAAAAATAAACAATAAACTGTATTAAAAAATACCAAAAACCAAAAGTTGCTAAACCATCACCTACATGACTGGTCACTCTGTAACCACCAAACCCAGATCCATATAAAAAATCACCCCTAGAGAATTCCAATTTACTTTTATCTATATAAACTCCAAACAAGCTTAAAATAGGAGTAGGAAAAAGCGCCTGTATATTCTCCACAAATAATATTTGCATTTGCTTGTTACTATACCCTTTTTTTTCTGCGTAGTAGAGTGTTTCATCTGTTATTCTTACATTAGCATATCTCGCTAACATAAAATTATCCACATAGTGTTCTGTCCAACCTTCTTGGTAAGAAATTAAACCCGTGCTCTCTTGATCTTTCATTATTTTTAATCTATCCATTAGCACCTTATCGTTTATCACATCAATAGTTTGTTGGAATAACTCTAACTTACCAATATCAGATCTAACTTTTCTTGTATATAACATAGCCAATGAGATATTAGATATTAAATTCAACAAGAGTATTAAAGCAAGTCCAAAAAAAGCAATTTTGAACGGTGATAGAAAAGTTGTAATCTTAAGATTGTTTAAGACTAGATACAAAAAAAGTAGAATAATTATAATTCCTATTGGAATTATAATTTGCCTTCTACTATTGGACGCTATATTTAAAATAAATATGAGTAACCCGTAAACTAACAATACTTTTTGGTTATTGTATTTCAACTTCATTAAAGACGGAAAGAATAAACATAAAGGAGCATACATTAAGTAATCTAACCCCAATAAAAACTTGCCTCCAACATCACCATATTCTACATCTCCGGCACTAAAATTATAAAGTCTGATTACTAATCCAATGGTACCCATAGCCCAGATAATTTCTGGGGTAACTTTAAAAAAACCTAGTTTGAATAGACTTTTTTGAATGACATTATTTTTACCTATATATTCTGTCTTTTGACATGCCAAGTAAAATGCAAAAGAAGATATTAAAAATAAAATAATCTCATAAACAAATGTCTCATAGGGGCGTTCAAAACCATAAGTTATTGGTTTCCTTTCTACAATTGTCGCTATTAATGGCAAATAGCGATACATGAACATTGACAAATACATGCAAAAAGAAAAAGGAAATAAACGAATGTATTTTTCTTTTAAAAAATAACAGAAAACTCCATAACTTACGGCTGCCATAAAACAACCATAGGCATTAGATAAGGTAGGAAAAAATAATAATTCACATACAACTGCCAACACTAATACACACCCTAGTCCTTTCTTTATTTGTCGTAAAATATGTATCGGCTCTTTAACCATTATTAAAAATTATATTTAACATTTTACCTACTGTTTTCTCATTAGAATAGCCTGATTTTTTACATCGTTCTAAACCAGCAAAAGCAATTTTTATGCGTACTTCTTCATTGATTAAATAATATTTACATAAATCCAACAGTTCTTGATTAGAGGAAAAGTAAGCTGCTTCTTTTCCTTCTTCAAATAATTCCAAATGTTCTGTAGTACGTTCTGCTAACATAAATCCCCCACATGCCGGAATTTCCATTGTTCTAGCAGTTTGCTGGTCAAAATTCATCTTTCGTAAAAAACATAGGGAAATTTTAAAAGCCTGTAATGCCTTTGGGTAATCTTCAGAAAAGACCCCTGGCAATATAGTTAAATTTGGAGATTCATCTTTATAATCATTCCATCTACCATCCCCAAATACTTTTACCTTAACTCCTTTGTTTGCTAAAAACAAAATACTTTCGCAACGTTCTTTTTCCCACACTCCTACAAAACCAACATCATCACCCAATCTCTCTTTCTCTTCTATAGATAATTCTCTAGGGTAATGAAAATCTTCTCCATATGTTTTATGAATAAAAAAAACATTTCTTGCACCAAGATTATGTAAATCTTTTACTGCATATGATTTAGTTGTAAATGTGAAATCATAATATGGAATGCATTCCAAGTAATTTTGACTTTGATTATGTCTCAACGACATGTTATCTGGAGAAAAACTAACGATTTTAGCAGATGGTAACTTATCTTTGATATACAATAAAGTATCTCTATTAATCGTAACACCTTTATCTATCCAAACCACGTCGTAAATATTTTCAGAAACTAACTCTTTTATACTTTTATTCACGTAAGTTTGGTCTGGTAGTCTAGTAGGAATTCCTTTTTGAAATAAATGATAAGCCAAACGATACCATAAAGATATAGTTGCCGAGCCAGCTTCAACCTTATCAATATAATCGGCATTCTTTTCTAACGACTTATGCCTATGTAGTGAGGTGCTACTTACTTTTCGAAACCAACCTACTGACAATATTCTCATATTACTTTTTTAAATTTTGAATCTTGTGTTTAAATTGATGGATTAATGTTTTAAAATCAAACAAACCATGGCTAAATAATTCTTTCACTGACATCTTCATAAGTTTACATCCGTAAGGAACTATCAATAATACTAAAATAAAATCCAGGGAAACCGCTCCAATTGCTGCACCTGTAATTCCCAACTGATTTGATAGTACATATGTTAACAAAACAGAAACAATAGCACCACCTACTCCAAACTTAGCCATCATGTAAGGTTTATTAACAGCTCCAAAAACCATTTCTGTTGTCCACCATAAAGAATTTAGCAACATACCCGAAATAAAAATATACCACATAGAACTAGGTAACTCTAATTCATTGTGCGTCCAAATCTTATAAAACCATAATCCAAAAAAAGCTAAAAATATAAATCCTATTGCTGACATTAGAAATACGCCTAGCATAGACAAACGATATATTTTTTGTGCTGTTTTCCAATTTTCTTTTCCTATCTCGAATTGTAATTCAGGAAACACTGTAGATTTAACCATAAAAAATAATTGATTAAGAGACCTACTTAAAGTCCTTACCGTATTAAAAATAGCCACTGCCTCTGGTCCTAAAACTATTCTAACTACAAAGGTGGTTCCTTGAAAATAAATAGCTTGCCAAACAGGGGTCATTAAGTAGCCTAATCCCTTCTTGGTAATACTTTTTAAAATTTCTTTATTTTTTCGGCCCTTATACTCTGTAAACAAGCCTAATACTTGCTTCCCTTTTGCCCAATAAAAAATATTAAATACTAGTATTACTACAAGCTGAGAGATAGCAAACTCTACCACTCCATAACCTAATAGTAATACGCACAAACCTACACCTAAATTTAATGCTGCTTTTACACTTAACAAGTTAATACTTAAAGCCGCTTTTTGAGAAGACCTGTAATATGCTTGAAAAAGTTGTGAATAAAAATTTAATAAGCGAGCTAAAATAAGAATAGAAACAGCAAGTACTGCTTCTTGACTATCGATTAACGATTTATCAAAAACATGAAAGTAGTCTAGTACAAAAATGGCTATAATACTAATAAGCATTGCTACCAATACCATAATGGTAATGATGTATATGCCAGTTTTGTTTATATCGGCTGCCTTTTGTTTATCGCCTGCTGCATAGCTAAGTACAAAGCTATTAGCCGCAGCCGTTCCAAAACCTAAATCTGAAAAGGCAATAACACTAGGGATAATTGTAAGAGTTAGCCATTCACCATAATAAGCTGCTCCCCAAGTAGATATAAAAAAAGGGACTAAAAATAATTCTTCTAATACTCGTACTCCTTTTTGAAAAACAGATGCTAACCCATTATTTAACAACCTTTTTTTTAACGACATTTTAATGCTTATTTAACTCTGAATTAAACTTCTACAGGACTATTGAAAACAACGAATTAAATTTTAAATACAATACCAGGATGGCACCATAATTAATTTAAATTTCTTTATTTCCATAACCGTATGTTGTTTCGGCTGTATCGGTATCATTTAATAATACCATCGTATTTTTTAATTTTTCATTCTTATGGATACTATCTATAGTTTTTAAATATTCTTTTTTAGTTACATCTTTCCGAACTACATATATGGTACTATCTATATAAGAATTTAATGCGAAAGCGTCTGAGATGATACCTATAGGTGCTGTGTCAATTATTATTCTATCAAAGTCTTTTTTCAAGATATCCATCAAAACTTTAATTTGTTTACTAAGCATTAATCTCCCTACTTGCAACTCAATAGAACCAGAACCTACAAGGTGTAAATTCTCTATGGTTGGATGTTTTTGTATTATTTGATTAACATCTAACTCTTTATTTAATATAAAATCTGTAATACCAGGAGAATTGGGTAAATTAAAATTATTCATTAGTTCAGGTTCTCGTAAATCAAAGGTTAAAACCACTACCTTTTCACCATTGAACGCTGATGTGACTGCAAGGTTTGATGCTATATAAGTTTTACCTTCCCCTCTAACAGTAGAGGTAACCAATAAGGTTTGATTCTTCTCTGTTTTTTTTAAGTAATCTAGATTAAAATGTAGTAATCTAAAAAGTTCTGCTTTAGGAGATAAGCCCCAATCTTTTGTTACAAGTAGTACTTTTTCTTTATTCTTTCCTATTTCTCCTAGAAACGGTACCGATATCACCTCTGTAAGATCTTCTATCTTACTAATTTTATTATTTAACGCTTCTTTTATATGAACTATTAAAAATGGTATAAATAAACCTAATAGTATACCTGCTAAATAAAATAACTTTTTATTTGGACTAATAGGATAATTACCCGCCCTTGGTAAGCTTACAATTCTAGTATATGATACTGGAGCTGCAAGTGAAAGTACCTCTTCTTCTCTTTTTTGTAGTAAATAGAGATATAGACCTTCTTTTGTGCTTTTATCTCTACTTATGTCTAATAATTTTTTTTCCATTGCTGGAACCTTAGCTATTCTTGCATCAAACCTACTAGCATTTGCTAGAAGATTTCCTCTGGCTATTGAGAAGCTATTTTTAACATTCCTTACATTTTGTAAAATTGACTTTCTTAAACTAACTAAACTAGCATCAAGATTTGCTATTACAGGATTTGAAGTTGAGGCTGATTGTGCTAACTGTTCTTTTTTAATTAAAGTTTGATTGTATTCATTGATTAAATCTGTAATAGTAATATCATTTATTGAAAATGAACCACTAATGGTAGATTCGTTATTACCATCAACTAAAGAAATCTCAACCCCTTCCAAAACCCTAATCTGAGTTTGATAATCGGCTACTCTATTTTTATAATCATTCGCTTGTTGAATATAGCTATCTGCATTGCTTGATATATTGGTAACAACATTTTCTGTTTTAAAATCTACCACAGTACTTTCTACATCTTCAATTTCACCAGATAGAAGCTTTAAACGATTATCAATCATTTTAATCGTATTTTCTGCTAATTCATTTTCGTATTTTATAGTTTTATCTATATAAGTTTCTATTAGTTTAGAAAGTACTTCCTCTCCTTTTTTTTGATGATTAGAAACAAAACTCAGACTTAATAAACTCCCAGTTTTATTGTCTGGAACTACACTAAGATTTCTTTGAAATTTGGCAACCAATTTATCCTTATTACCTATCACGAAAAACATAGATTTAGAATAAGTAATATTTGAAAAATTCACTTTTGGAACAATTGTTAAAGTTGCGTAGGGAAGTGTAACCAATTCACCGTAATTATGTTTGGAACGTAATTCTTTTTCCTTATACACAGTACTTAACTCGTAGCTATTCTTATCTATAAACGTTAAATTAATTGGTAATCCATACACCAAATCCTCATCGGTTTCGTCTACAGATATTTTAAAGGGCACATCTCCACCATATATTTCAACATCTTTAATACTACCTTTAACGTGATAAGTGATGTTAAAAGTATTTTTTGAAATCACCTCTTCCATAACCCCTGAAGAAGCAAGAATCCCTATTTCATCTTCTATACTTTGAGACGTTTTTATTAATCCAAGATTATTAAATTTATCTACATCATTAATACTTTTACCTGCACCTGCATTCTTTATTAAAATTTTACTCTTAATCTCATATTCATTAACAGAAAAATATTTAATATAAAAATAAATCGTAGTTGTACATATAATTAAACTCAACGCAAATAACCACCAATATTTACTATACTTAGTTACTATTAAACGAATATTATTCTGTTCTAGCTGACGGGGCTGCTGTTGTAATTCTGCCATTATTTATTGGTAAAATGTTATTAAAATATTTAATTTATAAATTAGTGAACATTGTTTGCTACACAATCACTAATTTTTTTTGCCAAAAGGTTTCTTCCATACGAATTCCAATGCGTATCATAAATAAAAGTTGTCTCTTTTTCTGCATGCTTAAGAGTTTCTGCGAAATCAATATAACACATGCCAATATCATCGCAAAATGCTAAAAAATTAGGGCAGGTATTTCGGCTATCAAGCAATAACTTAACTTTATTCTTATTGATACCATAATTACTAATTAAAGTTTCAAAATTTTTAATTTTAGTTGAATCTGTTATCAGACTCTTTGAGCTATCTTGACTAGCGGAGTTAACCGGCAGTTTTAAGCTTTTTAAAAACTTTCCAAACTTATTAATCAATCCAAGACCTCCCCCATATGATAAAAGTTTACTGAAATTTCTAATCTTTCCTACCACATTATTCATTTTATTTAAACGAATCTGGTTGGTTGTATATATTGATCTTTCTAAATCGTTTTCATATTTCATATATACTACAATTAAATCTAATTCCGCAAATTTATCTTTATAAGCGTTAATCATATGAAATTGATCTGCTAAATCATAACCTCCGCACCCATATTCATAAACTTCAACTGAATCTAACTCGGTTTCAATCATTCTCCCTAGAGAGTTGTTATAATCTTGATGAAATCCTTCTATGTAAGAATCTCCAATAAGCGCTAATTTAAAATTTTCACTAGACGATATCTGACTCCGAATTGAGTTAAAACCATTTTCATTAATTTTATAAGTCGTAGCGTGTTGTCTTCTATTACCTGTAATATTAGTTCCTGTTTGGTTTGAAATTCGTTTTTCTACACCAAATTCATCAATTACTCTTTTTGGAACATCTGAACTTAAATGAAAAATGCGTACATAACATTCTAGTAAAACAAAAATTGTGATTGCATATACACCTATTTTAAACAATAATTTTTTCATAATAAACTAAAATTGAAAATAGATAAATGTATGTTCATGATTATCATAAAACAACAACATAGAAAATACAACTAAACTATAAGCGAATACTCTGACTCCTTTCATTTTAAAAGGAAAAGGATTTCGCTCATCTTTTCTTATTAAAAACTCATAGAAGATAAAAATAATTAGCAGAACATAAAAATCTATCATTCTATAACCATATGGATGAGTGTACTCCTCAAAATTAAAATTAAAAATGATTCTATTTATAAAACCAAAAGACTCACCTAAGCTGCTCGATCTAAAAAAAATTCTTGAAAAACTTACTAGTATAAAAGTATAGATAATTTGTAAAAATTCTTTAAAACTTGGCAACCAACTATTTTGAGCAACAACACTATCCACATAAACTCTATTTCTTCCCATTAAAAATATTGGAATATAAAATAGTGCATGTAACCCTCCCCAGAAAATAAAAGTCCAGTTAGCCCCATGCCAAAAACCACTTACTAAAAAAACAATTATAATATTTCTTACTGATAGTAGCTTGGAGGCCTTTGAACCTCCCATTGGAATATATACATAGTGACGAAACCAAGTTGATAAAGATATATGCCATCGTTGCCAGTATTCTGCAACATTTCTAGAAAAATTAGGAAATTTGAAATTACTCATTAATTCAAATCCAAATAACTTTGCTGACCCAATTGCTATATCACTATATCCACTAAAATCTCCATACACTTGAAAACTAAAAAAAACAACACCCATTATTAAACTAGAAGCAGAATAATCTTGATAATTCATAAATACGTCATCAACAATCGGCGCCAAAGAATCTGCAATTACTATTTTCTTAAACAAACCCCACAAAATTAACTTCAAACCTTCCGTGGTCTGATTATAACTAAAAACTTTTTTAGATATTATCTGCTTTAATAAATTAGAAGCTCTTTCTATTGGTCCAGCAACTAATTGCGGAAAAAAACTTACAAAAGCTGCAAAGGCGACAAAGTCTTTTGTTGGTTGTATTTTCTTATAATAAACATCTAAAGAATAAGACAATGTTTGAAATGTGTAAAAAGAAATACCCACAGGCAAAATTAAATTAAGTGTTGTCCATTTATTTTCTGATTGAAAACCTAATAAAGTTTTCATGTCCAAAAAAGAATCGATAAAAAAGTTGAAATATTTAAAGACACCTAAAAGACCTAAGTTAAAAATTAAACTAAGCCATAACCACTTTTTACTTTTAATCTTGTCATCATGATTGTTAAATATCTTTTGAGCTACAAAAAAATCAACAACTGTACTAAGTAATATTAATGCTAAAAAACGCACATCCCATAAACTGTAGAAGAAATAGCTTACGAAAATTATAAACACATTCTGTAAAACAGCTTTTTTATTAAAAAAAGACCAGTATAATAAATAAACAACTGGTATAAAGAGAAGGTACTCAAAAGAATTAAATAACATGTTTAAATTTCAACGTTTGATTGGGATTAAATTATATTTTCAGGCAATCTTAAATTTGAACAACGAACGCTTTAAGCTTTTTAATACTAAAAAATGTTGAATTTTGTCTTTTTTCAACGGCTCCGCCGTATGAGTCCCATTTGAGAATCTCATAAACTTATTATACTCTTGTTTTAATTATTACCCAGACACATTTAATCTGGTATGACCTACCTATATTGTTTTTATTTAACCCGAAAACTAAATTTTAACTAAAATGCCAACTTATAATTTTTTAAAACCTTTATCCCAACAATAGATAAAAGCAACGCATTCAAATTTATACTACTTCCGCAATGTTTGCTTGCGCTACTACACCCATTTCTTTTAACAAAAAGGATATTTTACTTTTATCTACTCTATGAACTACTGCCTCCTGATCTTTAAAAACTCCTTTTTCAATAGTAATTTCACTACCAGGTATTAGCTTTGAAAGAGATTCCAAATCATTGGAACCTTCTGACATCCATTGTTTAATTATTTCTATTTCTGCATCTCTAACTACTGCAGGTTTCCCCATCCAAAACAAATAACGCTCTACTCCAGTTACAGCGAACACTATACCTCTATATTTTTCTTCTATCTTTACAAAAACATATGATTTAAAAAGTGGGTTTTCATTCTCCTTTTTTCGATCACTCCATTGAACAACCTCTTTAATTGTTGGAGAAAAAACCTCAACATTCATTCTAAGTAACGTTTCTGCTACTCTTTTTTCATTTCTAGCTTTTACTTTTAATACAAACCAACTCATATCATTTATATTTTGCTAATGTTAAATTTATAGTTTTAAACCTAGTAAGCTTTTTCTTCACCTACAATTACATTAATAACTGTCTTATATATAATTTTTAAATCAAGTGAAAAAGACCATCTTTCCACATAAAGTATGTCTAATCGTATTCTGTTTAAAATATCTGAAGGTTTTGTAATTTCCCCTCTATACCCTCTTATCTGAGCCAAGCCCGTAATACCTGGTTTAACAAAATGTCTTACTAAATATTTATCTACTGATATTGAATAGTCTGACGTATGTAATTCCATGTGTGGTCTTGGTCCAACAACACTCATCTCTCCAATAAAAACATTTATGAACTGCGGAAGCTCATCTAAACTCGTTTTTCTTAATATTCTACCAATTCGTGTTATTCGCATATCGTTTTTTGTCGCCATCTTACTATTAGCATCATCGCTTTTAGTCATAGACCTGAATTTATAA
>Ga0209185_1000557_pt1 | contig 42778 bp, 41 predicted proteins | sample SidtaG_2_FD_187425 | JGI IMG/M metagenome (GOLD analysis project Ga0209185, IMG submission 187425) | Marine algal microbial communities from Sidmouth, United Kingdom - Sidmouth_Asex2 metaG (SPAdes) (version 2) | ecosystem: Host-associated > Algae > Red algae > Unclassified | place: Sidmouth... | reverse complement strand
CCAAAGATTACATCCCGCGCGGTTCCCCAGAGAGCACAACGACACGTGGATGACTCAATCAGCACGTTGCGTTGGCGAATTGCACAAGCCATTGCTGCCACACTTATTCGTTGTCCCTGCTGCGCATATAGACCATAGACCAGATGAATCATCCGATTTTTCATAACACAGTAGGATTAGGTGCTACTACGTAGCCATATCTGCCACTTTAGTGATTGCATCGAACTGACTGGTAATCCGAATCGAGGCGATCAATAATGCAACCCTCCCCCCTTGGCCAAAAATGCTGTTAACTCTGCCAGACTGGAATATTCCAGTTTCCTCATGATGTTGGAACGATGGACATCCACCGTACGGTGGCTAATATCCAGCTCCCGCGCTATCAGCTTGCTCGCCAGTCCACGCACCATCAGCCTCATGACTTCCTGTTCACGCTGTGTCAGGGTAGCAATCCGGGTTTCCACCACCTTTCGATCCGCTTCCGATACCCGTCGATCACGATGAGCATCAATAGCATCCGCAAGCTTTGTGTGAAGATCCTTGTGATCGTAAGGCTTTTCGAGAAAATCAAACGCACCGCATTTCAGAGCGGTTACAGCCTGTTCGACGTCAGCATGTCCTGTCAGAAAAATGATAGGCAGGGTGAATGCTTGCTGGTTCATGACAGCCTGAAGTTCAAGCCCGCTCATACCAGGCATGCGTATGTCGAGCAAAACGCAGCCGAGGGTATCTCTATCAGCCTCGGCCAAAAAACGTTCCGCCGTTTCAAACGCACTGACAGACCATCCCTTGTGGATGAGGTACAGCACGGTCGAGTCTCGTACCGCCGCATCATCTTCCACAACATACACTATGCCTTTATCACTCATGCTGCCTGACTATCTCTGTGCAAGGGAAGTGCGAAACAAAACTGGCAGCGCTGCTGGCTATCATTCTGATGCCAGATTCTGCCACCGTGATCCTCGATGATTGACCTGCAGATTGCCAATCCTAGCCCTAGACCGCTTCTTTTGCCTGATTTAAACGGATCAAAAACTGCCTGTCCGATGTCCTGAGATAACCCGGAGCCGTTGTCGGTTACACACACTTGTAGATCCTTGTCGTTTGCCAACGCACTGACCTCCACATTCACCGTGGCCGTGTCAGCCTGCCCGGCCTGTGCCTCAATGGCGTTAGTTACCAGGTTGTAGACTACTTGTTCCAGCTGCGACTTATCCACCCTCACGGTAGTCTCCGTGCAATGAAAAGAGGTCGTAATGACAGTATCAGTCTCTACAGCAAGATCTGCCAGAGAATCCAGCACCTCGGTAATGACATGCTCAACGTTTACGGGCAGCTTTTCGTTGGGCTGCTGACGAACAAAATTGTTTATGCGATGAACAATAGCGCCAGCGCGTCGACTTTCTCTCAGCATTTTCTCAAGGTTCGATTTAATAGCATCGTCAGTTTCCATAGAGCTCTCAACCATGTCCAGAACGATGGCGCCATAGTTGCTCAAAGCTGTCAGCGGCTGATTGAGCTCGTGAGCAATCGTAGCTGCAAGCTCACCTACAGAACTCAGACGGGCCGTCTGAGCCAGAGCCATGTTACGTTCGTTCAACTCGCGACTCATCCGCAATCTTGCGGTGATGTCCTCGTGAGATACCAGTACATACCGCTCTTCCTCGTTAAGAAACACACTACAGGTAATAGCGTACCAGCGTTCTTCATCTGCTCTGGATATTCTTACTTCTGCTGATACAGGTTCACGCTGACCCTTTGCAAACCGCACAATTTCCTCCACCGTATTAGAAAAATTGCTGCCGGAACGAGAACCGTGCAACGTACGCAATTCTTCATAGTGAGTGACGTAGGCGTCATTTATATCGTCGTCGATAGCGGTAAACCGTCCCCAGGCGGTATTGGCTGAACGTATTTTTGCCTCTCCATCCAGAACAACCAGAGCTGAGTCAAGGCCATTCATCGCAGATCCCAGATACTTAAGAGAGCGAGCCAATCTGTCTACCTGGCGTTTTTGATCACTGATATCCTGAGACAGAATGAACAGTCCCCGCACGTCAGCATCCTGGCTACAATGGGGCACTATGGTGGTCTGTACATGCCGAGAATGCTGTTGATCGTCGTGCAGAATTTCTTCATAAACAACCGTCTCGCCCTGCATCGCGCATTCAATGGCTGGCAGTGACTCTTCAAACAATTCATCGCCCTGAACTAGTCGCATGTGCTGATCCAGTGTTGAAGCTCCATCTCGCGCAAACCACTTGCGATAGGTGCCATTGCTGTTCTGATAGTGCAGATCTCGTCCGAGATAGGCGATACCAACAGGCAAGGATTCCAACAGAAGCTTAAGCTTCCCCTCAGGGTCTCTGACTCGGGCAGGGTCGACGGAGTCATTGGCTATCAGGCTCGCATTGTGTCCGCCAACCTTCATCGGCCAGAGCGCATTGGCCAGGCAGTAGATCGCCCACGCTGAGCATCCCGCCCCTACGGCCATACCCGCAGCCAATAAAAAACCGTTACTACTATCAGAATCGGCAGCCAATACAGCGACAAGCTGAGTCACTATCAGTGTCTGAGCCGTAGCAAAGCATAAATGCCGACTCACCACTGATTCATGCCGCCACGCTATCAGAAGCCATCCAACACCGATAATCAGCAATATACCGGTTTCGAGCAGTGCAACACTACTGGCCATAATTGACATCCTTTACAGTGATAGTCGCTGCTTCAGCATACAGTCTCATGCCTTGCATTCTGAACTCACTCGTTCTACATCGGTAGAAGCGTCAACACTACACCCTGCTATTTTCGTGTAAATATAGCGCCTGCTCGTTTGCATGAGAACCATTGAATAGTGAAACGCGGCTCTGGTGGTCGACAGCCGTTAAGTGGCACCCGCTAATCATACGGATCCTCAGCATAACTGTGGGGCGCTGTTACAATCAGACGATCCGCTTATCCCTGACTCTCATTCCGAGGCACAACATATGAAAGATTCTGCAACGGACTCAACATACCCGGTTCCAGCTGACGAGAAAACTCAAGGCGTGGCCGCCAACCACCCGTCTGCCAAGCCATCCACCGACAGCCAAGGACAAGAGCTGACTCGTATCAGAGAAATCTTGTTAGGGCAATTTGCAACAGAACAGGCCGAGAAGCTTGTCGCTCTGGAGCGCGCACTTTTCGACAGACTCGATCAGCATACTTCCAGACTAGACAGCCGTCTGGATTCGTTGGAAAAAAGTATGAACAATCACAGAGCCGCGGCACAAGAGTCTGACACGCTTATACGTGAACAATTGAAACAAGCCATCACAAATGCCAACGAAGAACTAACCCGATCGCACAAATTGGTTCAAGCTCAACTGACTGCGATCAACGATGCGCTGAGTCAAAATACAATGAACAAGAAAAAACTGGGCAAGATGCTTAACGAGATTGCCACCCAACTGAACGACGGTACTTCATAAACCCCATCAACTGTTCTGTTCGCGACTTCAGAACCTGAACGAGACAGTGCCATGAGCGCAGCACCAGCAGAAACTTCGACAAGGCAGGAATTCGACCAGCTACGCACTTTGCTGGTCGGACCAGAAACAAGCGCGCTTGATGCTCTCGAACGCAAGATTCACGCGCTCGAAGCGCAGCTGACCACTATCAGCGACCGTGCAGATTTCATGGCAGCAGCGCTGCCCGATAGCATAGACCTGAGTACTGAGTCAGAATCAAGGCTGCACCGCGCACTTCTGCCTAAAATCGAGCAGGTGGTTCACACGTCAGTGCGCCGTGATCCCAATATATTCGCAGAAGCCCTTTATCCGGTGATGGGCCCGCTTATCCGCAAGGTAGTCCACAAGCTGTTTGATAGCGGTAAACGATCTCAGTGGAGCCCGTACAACGTAGAACAGCTCTTCGTCATACACCGCAGCAGCGGCCTGGTCATCAGTCATCAGAGCGCTCCGGGGATTGCCTACCACGATGCCGACATGGTGTCAGGAATGCTCGATGCCGTACGTTCATTCGTTCAGGAAGCGTTCGATAGTCACGAGTTTGATGGGTTGCGACTAATGACTGTTGGTGATGTCAACGTGCGCATCGAGTGGTCTCCCTACGTAGTCCTGGCAGCCGTGGTGAGGGGAGTAGAACCAGAAAACTTGCGCCCTGCCCTAGAATCCACGCTATCGGATATCCACCATCGATATCAGCACCAATTACAGTCATACAGCGGCGAGAGCGAACCCTATGACGGGATAGGATCAATGCTTAATAACGTGCTCTCCCGAACAGCGCCCTCGCGGCTCAGCATCTTCTGGATGACTTATCGGCCAGCCGTAGTTATGGCTGCTGTGCTGCTACTGCTGGCTGCAATTATCTGGATGGTATACGGTGCGAGCAAGTGGAATTTGCTGCTGGATGACCTTGGCGCCGAGCCAGGTGTAATTGTGTTCGACCAGAAGCACGGCCTTTGGAATAACAAATTGCACTTACTTAAAGACCCTTACGCGGAAAGTATCCATGATGTGGTCGAGCGTAATGGATACGATCTCGACAGAGTGGAGATATCGTCTTATACCTTCTATAGCGATGACGAGATGATTCGCCTGAAGCGAGCCGCTAAAATTCTATCAGCGCCAGCAGGTGTTGAACTTTACCTTCATGAACGTACGCTGTATCTCGTTGGAGATCCTGACAAAGAGTGGCTCAAACGCGCACAGAGTATGGCGCCTGTCATAGAAGGTATAGACACTATTAAACGTGCTTTAGAAGCGCAAAACGAGTGGACTACCTTTCCATGATCCGTAAGAAAATTTGCATGCTTGGCGCTACCATGGTGGGCAAGACAAGTCTGGTCCGACAGTACGTTGACACTATGTTTGATGATAAATACCAGCAGACCATTGGCGTAAAAATCGACAAGAAAACGCTTGCTGTCGACACAGAAGAAGTCAGACTCATGCTCTGGGATATTCAGGGTGAGGACGACTCAGGCACCACCCGAGATGCCTATCTGAGAGGAATGGATGGCTATCTACTGGTAGTTGACAATACTCGCAGAGAAACACTGCAAGCGGCCAGTAGTATCCACAATCGAGTACGCCAGTCTATGGGAGACTTACCTCATGTTCTGATTGCTAACAAGTGCGATCTGACTGAAGACTCACAGATCCTTGACTCGGACATGCATACCCTATCAGACAAAGCGCTGGCACTGATTCGTACGAGCGCGCGTACCGGCTCCCATGTCGAAAGCAGCTTCGAATTGCTGGCTAGAGCATTGTGCGGCCCACGCGGTGTATCCGCTGGCAGTTGATACGCCAGGTAATTTATTATCGAAATCACCCCACAGCGACTTGTTGCGCCCTACCGGGAGCCTGAACAGCGCAAGCATCCAGTTTTTGCCTGAAACCTGGCCCCCGACTACGTATATTTACTTACGCATTCGCTCGAATTACCCTTTGCCAGCTCATTTGTTCTACTAGAGACATCGTCAGGCAGCTGCAAGACAGCTGCACGACTTGTTGGCTCAAGGAGTATGGCAATGGATATGAAGAGCAAACTGATGGCCGAGTTTATCGGCACATTCTGGATAGTTCTGGGCGGTTGTGGGGCGGCTACACTTACAGCCACTTTCAACGCAACTGACCATTTCAACATCGGCGTGGTAGCCGTCTCCCTGGCTTTCGGACTTACCGTCATGACGATGTCCTTCGCTGTGGGCCCTATATCCGGCGGACATTTTAACCCTGCCGTGTCCATTGGATTAGCTGTCGGTAGGCGGTTCCCCAAAGCGCACATAGCGCCTTATGCCGTTGCGCAAGTCTCCGGGTCTATCGCAGCCGCCGCAGTGCTTTTCGTTATCATTGCCAGTAACGGTGCTGATGTAGGCAACCTGGCGGCGAATGGTTACGGTACCGCTTCACCAGCCGGCTACGACATGAAATCTGTTCTGGCCATGGAAGTTGTCACGAGCGCCATATTGCTGTTTGTCGTAATGGCTGCCACTGAAAAGCGCCTGCCCAAGAGTGTCATGCCTGTCGCGATGGGCGCAGGACTTACGCTGATTCACCTGATTACCATCCCCGTATCCAACACTTCGGTCAACCCTGCCCGTAGCACTGGTCCCGCGCTTATCGCCATGGACACAACTGCACTCAGCCAACTCTGGGTATTCTGGCTCGCGCCGGTTGTCGGTGCTGCTTTGGGAGTTCTGATTTACAAGGTCCATTCATTTGGCTGGTCAACTCACAAGGATAATGAAAAGCCTCCTGTGGACAGGACAATCGGCGGCAACAGATATCTGCACGTAAAGATCTGAACCGCGACACTTGATCATTCATCGATGCGCTCGGTAACTTGCAGCTACTGAGGCTGCTGACTAACTGAAGCTGCCTGGAAACATATATTGTCGTACTAGCCAGGCTCTTCAGCTCTTCAGCTCTTCAGCTCTTCAGCTCTTCAGCTCTTCAGCTCTTCAGCTCTTCAGCTCTTCAGCCAAAGTTTATCTGCACAGAGCCAAAGCTACCAAAATCCACGTGAATTTTACATCCCGGAGAGCACTCAAGCGGACGGATAAAACTACCGGACAGAATCACCTGCCCTGCTTCTATCGTCTGCCCGTATTGCGCCAGGAGGCGAGCTAACCAGACAACACTCTCAACCGGATCATTCAACACACCCGCACCGAGGCCTGTCTCTATCACTTCCCCGTCTCGACTGGCAATCGCTCCTACCCAGCGAAGATCCTGATCATTAATCGCATGACGAACGTCACCCATAACAACGCCCGCATTAGCAGCGTTATCCGAGATGGTATCGGATACGCTCCGGGTTTGAGCAGTTGCCGCATCAATCCGCACAATTCGCGTATCCAGAATCTCGATACTCGGCACAACGCTTTCGGTTGCCAGAATGACATCGTTGCGAGTGATGTTGTCGCCGCCCAATGAGTTTTTCATCAAGAAGGCAATTTCTGCTTCGATGCGCGGCTGTATGAATCGATTGACAGGCACAGTCGCACCGTTGTCAAACAACATGTCATCCAGCAATACACCACTATCAGGGATATCGATGTTGAGTACCTGCTGCATCGCCTTGGATGTCAAACCGATCTTCCAGCCAACAACGGTGCGCCCTGACTGGATTTTCTGTGAAACCAGTTCCGCCTGAATGCGGTACGCATCATCCATGTCCAGCTCAGGATGACGCAGCGACAGCAGCCCGATCTGCGTCCCCGATACTTCGGCACTGAACAGATCGGCCGCAGCAGCGGCAACCTGCACATCGGTCAGGCTCATGATTCGTCCTCAACAGTATTCACCAAAGTACCTATTCCATCAGCCTCTACTTCTATGATGTCACCGGGCGTCAGATATCGAGGCGGGTCAAACCGCGCACCCGCTCCTGTTGGTGTACCCGTTATAATAACGTCGCCAGGCACCAGAGTTGTAAACGTGGAGATGTATTCAATCTGACGGCGAACGGGAAACAGCATTCGGCTGGTACGGTCCTCTTGTCGTGATTCACCGTTAACGCGTGTGCGCAACCCGATGTCATCGAGCTGTTCTGCATGGGTGAAAGGTACGAGCCACGGGCCCATTGCCCCGGACTGATCCCAGTTCTTGCCTTGTGTCACGTTGAATTTCGCATGCCGCACCCAATCCCGCAACGTGCCCTCGTTACACAGGGTAAGCGCTGCGATATGGTCATAGGCATCCACCTGCCTGATGCGCCTACCACCTTTACCTATAACGATGGCAATCTCGCCTTCATAGTCAAGATGCAACGTTTCCGGCGGACGAATCAACGGCAGCTGATGACCCGTGAACGAACGCGGGAATCGTATGAACAGTGACATGTTGGGCGGCGCATCCTGACTATCCTTGTACTCTGCGTTGCGGTCCGGGAAGTTCACTCCCACACAAATGATCTTCTCAGGGCTCGGTACAGGAATCTGGTACTCAAATTCAGTATGCGTTACAGGCAATGTTGCCGCACGCTTCTCCAGCTCGGCGAATCCGTTGCCAGAAACGACTTCTCTGAGTGTTGCCCACTGTGCAAATTCTGGTGATAGGGCAATCATGCCCGCCTCTGTCACCGCTCCATAGAAAGTCTGACCCTGACTTGAATAAGTAGCAAAGCGCATCTGTTTAAATCCTGTAGGGTTAAGTATCAAGGCGCAATAATTGGCTGAGCACTGAGTTCTGAATCTTTCAACTCTGCACCTTCGAATAAAGAGCCATGCTCAAACCAGCTACGCGGTGCGGGTGATCCCCATAGCGTCTGGCGCTGTGGGTCTTTGAGATCCCATTTGATCGGTTCATGGTCCGGATCTACTGTCTGATAGTCCGAACAGTATATTTCTATCCGATTTCCATCCGGATCGAGTATATAAAGGAAAAACGCGTTTGATATCCCGTGTCTGCCAGGCCCGCGCTCAATGTTATCTACCCATCCGGTTGTTGCCATCAAATCAAGCAAGTCAATAATATTGAGCGGAGTAGGCACCCAGAAAGCGGCGTGATGTAAGCGTGGACCTTTCCCGTTGGTGAAAGCTACATCGTGCACACCACCCTTTCGATGCATCCAGGCCGCCCAGATACGGCCCGACTCAGCATCTTCTGTGTACTCGGTAGTGCGAAAGCCAATCTCGTTATAGAAAGCCACACTGGCATCGACGTCTGCACTGAACATGTTGAAATGATCAATGCGTAAAGGCTTTACCCCGTTGTAGAGTTTGTATTGTTGATGAATGGATTCGAGCCGATCCATCTTTACATAGAATTCAAGTGGAATACCCCACGGATCTACCGTACGCAGCGTTCTGCCCATGAACGGTCTTTCCACCCACTCCACCGGTAAACCCTTAGCTTGAAAAAAAACCTCAGCCTTGTCCAGATCAGGATCGTCAAAGAGCTTGAAGCCTAATACACTGACCACAGACTCATCACCCTTGATCAGCACTATGCAGTGATGACCACGCTCTTCCATAGCTCTGAGATAAATAGAGGCATCATCTTCGTGGGTTACCTGGAGGCCTAAAGTATCGACATAAAACGCACGACTTTTGGCCAAGTCCTTAACGCGGTATTCAACATGACTCAAACGCACGATATTGAACGGTGGGTACAGAACAGGAGCCGGGACGGGCATGATGCTTCTCCAGAAAAAAGTCAGTCACCTTTCTAGCCAGGCTACCTGATGAGTCACCCTCGAATACGAAGGCGTTGGTTTGAGGAATGACGAGGTTGCTTTTTCGGTGCTGACTGAAGTGCTATTCGGTTTAAGAGCAGTTTAATACCCTGTTGATGCATGTTTACAGAAACCATATCAGTGCACTAACAATTAATCACACGCCAAGCAGTTCATAGCGTCATGTGCCTAGCTTAGGTATCTTGTGATCCCCCAAAGCAAAGCCTATGTGCTTTTGCTCCATGTAGAACTCGAACGACCAATCGCCGCCATCCCGACCGATACCACTAGACTTCACACCACCGAAGGGCGTAGGTAGATGACGGACATTTTCTGAGTTCACCCAGATCATGCCTGCCTCGAGCTTGTCTGTGAAACGCAGCGCACGCGTCAGATCAGACGTCCAGACATAACCGGTTAATCCGTAAGGCGTGTCATTGGCAATATCCAGTGCCTCCTCTTCGGTGGTAAACGGTATTGAGGTAAGCACCGGGCCAAATATTTCTTCCTGCGCTATTCGCATCTGGTTGTCCGCCTGTGTGAATAACGTGGGGCGTACATAAAATCCTGTGTCGCCAACCCGTGTGCCACCCGCGGCAATTGTCGCTCCATCCTTTACAGCCATATCGAAGTAGCTTCGTACCTTGTCAAAATGTTCCTGTGCGATAAGTGGACCTATCTCTGTTGAGGGATCCAGTGGATGTCCTACCTTAATCCTGTTAACACGCTCAACAAGCTTGTCTTCAAACGTCTGTTGAATCGTGTCTTGAACCAGAAGCCTGGAAGAGGAGGTACACCGTTCACCGTTGATGGAATAAATCATAAAAATGACAGCATCAAGCGCACGCTCCAGATCTGCATCGTCAAAAACTATCACCGGATTTTTACCGCCAAGCTCCAGGTGCATGCGTTTGAGTGTATCGGCACCCTGCCGTGTAATCATGCTGCCCGTACGGCTCTCACCCACAAATGCAATTGCCTTGATCGCTGGGTGTTCCGTCAACGCCTTGCCCGCATCCTCACCAAAACCGTTAACCAGATTCCAGACACCGGGCGGCAAGCCCGCCTCCTGTGCAATTTCCATCAGAATGCGCGCAGACAATGGGCTGAACTCGGCTGGCTTGTGTACCACCGTGCATCCGGAAGCCAACGCAGGAGCAATTTTCCAGGTGGATAACATGAACGGTGTGTTCCACGGGGTGATCACACCCACAGGGCCAATGGGTACTCGTGTCGTGATATTTATCAGCGTAGGCGATCGCAAGTTATGACCGTCTCTTGCGGCACCCACTTGGTCAGCAAAATAGCGGAAATTCTCGGCACCTCGTAACGCAGCCTTCGACATGAATCGTAGCGCCTGTCCGGTATCCCAGCATTCACAGAACGCAATTTCCTCTGCACGCGCTGCTATTCCATCGGCAATGGCCAACAATATTTTCTTGCGCTCAGCGGCAGGCATATCACGCCACAGTGGGAATGCCTGCCTGGCAGCTTTCGCCGCAGCATCCACATCCACTGCCGCACTTCTGGCGACAGAGCAGATAACCGATTCATCGACTGGTGTAGTTGTCTCGAACGTTGCACCCGATTGTGCAGGCACCGCTCTTCCTGCTATCTGATTCAGGACTCCAGTGTCTCGAAACCGGTCAAGATATCTGTTGAGTTTCTCAACGTTATTGATTAGATCTGTCACAGGTCAGTCAGTCTCCAGGTAATCTCGGATGGTGCCACTTTTGGGCGACAGCTCGGGATCGATATCACGCATTTCCATGGACAACGCCAATGATCGCTCTGCCATCACCGGCGCCAGATGCTGCTTTGCCGTTGCAAACAATTTCGTCACCGCATCCTGCCTGACACTAAGGCTCCTGCCACCGCGCAAGCGCACGGATATATCGATAAAGCCGTGATCGGGATTACCGTCGGCGATGGCGTAGTGATCTACGCGCAAGGCTCTCACACGAATACCCGGCATCGGAAAAGCACTGATGGTGCAGGCTGTTTTGCGCAACGCCTCGCAGATTTCTGACAGATCAACATCCGCCTCAACGTTTGCTGAATATTCAATGATGATGTGTGGCATACACGTTTTCCTTAACTGATATTGGGTGAGCTATGAGGATTGAGCAACTATCGGAACGACCCCCCGCTCGCACCACCGATCAAACACCGCCAATGCGCGTGTCGCAAACAGATCATCATTGATGTGAGCGTCCACCTCCTCTAGAGTCACATTATCTGGACAGCGTTTTCGTACCTGATCGCAAAATGCGGCATAGCCTTCAGCATTATGCAGATCAGCCCCTTCACGGTCCCATTCACCACAGCCTGCAAGCGGCAACAGAAAAACCGCCTCGGCTGTTGCCTTTGCAAGCTGTTCCGCAATGGCATCAGCCACGACGCAGCGCTCATCATCGTCCAGCACCACCGACGTTATCAGCCGGTTATGTACATGCGTTAGATGATGCTGCCAGCGTTCGGGCACAGGCTGCGAACCTACCAGGTCTACCAGATCAGAACAGCCTGGAGCCACAATTTGCGGGATACCCGCCAACCCGGCTGCCGTCAGGCGAGATGATCCTGCTGTAATGGTTGAACCGTGCACCTCGTTACCCAGCTCCTGAATACAGAAATCAAAGACACAGGCAAACATCCCTTGAGATGCCAGAGATTCGAAAGCTCTGCCACCCATACCGGTTGCGTGGAATATAGCGACCTCAAACCCGCGGGCTTCAAGTGCAGGCTTGAGCGGTACCATGTACGTCAGCGCAGACTTGCCAAGGCTGGTCATGCCGATGATGGGTTTTTCCTGGGCCGGTAGCTGTACGACACGGGCCGCACCCAACACCGCACCTGCCGCCTGTGACAACGAAGCCTTGCAGATGGCATTCAAACCATATAACCCACCGGCCCATAGAATCATTTGTGTATCAGCTGCCAGCCTTTGCGCAGGAATCATGCTCGAAAATGCCACTGTGGATACAATATACTTGGGCACACCCAGCGGTAACACGGCACACACGTCAAGCGCAAGGTCAGTCCCCATCGAACCACCCAGAACAAGCACACCGTCGAACTGACGTTTTAAATAGAGCTCTACGGCTACTGCTGATGCACCTTTCGCCATCAACTGCATGGCTGAATTTTCATCGCCACTATTAATCACTGATTGAATATCGGTACCAGCTGCCGCCGCAATATCGTGTTTTGAGCAATCAAAGGGCATGGATGTATCACCCAGTACACTGACGTCCATTGACAGTACCTGTCCACCTGCATCACGAATGCAGGTAGCAATGAACTGTAGCTCATCTTGCTTGGTATCGTAGGTGCCGATAACCAGAATGGTCTTGTCCGTGCTCACAGTTGGATCCAGGCCGTCTTCAGGTTGGTGTATTTGCCCAGTGCATGGAGCGACTTGTCGTGCCCGTTACCTGACTGGCCAACACCCCCTAAAGGCACACTCACATCGGCACCACCGTAGGTATTCACATGTACGACACCGGCGCGGATGTTCCTGACCATACGATGCGCGCGAGACAGATCGGCCGTCCAGACGCCAGAGGCCAACCCCAGCTCACTGTTGTTTGCCAATGCCACAGCTTGCTCTTCACTGTTGAACGCCGTGACTGCCAGCACAGGTCCAAAGACTTCTCGTTGTGCCAATGTGTGATCAGGGTTTACATCACTGATGACAGTAGGCGACATGTAATACCCACCCGTCTCCTGATGCAATTGCTTACCACCTGTTTTAACAATCCCGCCTTGCGCCTGTGCATCAACGACGCTTTGAAGGTTGTCTTGTAGCTGCTGCAGATTATTCACCGCTCCGATATCCGTTGCCAGTTTCAGAGGATCACCTATGATATACGCTTCAGCTGCACGACACAGCGCTTCAACGAAATCATCGTGTATAGAGGCTTCAACCAGTAACCGGGAGCCTGCAACACAGACCTGCCCTGAATTACGAAAAATACCTGCAGCAGAAATCTTTGCGGCTGCATCCAGATCCGGTGCATCAGCAAACACGACATTGGGGGATTTGCCGCCAAGCTCCAGGAACACTCGCTTGAGATTAGACTGCGCAGAGTATTCGAGTAACCGCCGGCCGGTTGCACCAGAACCGGTAAACACCAGCACATCCACCAGTGGTGATAATCCCAGAGTCTTGCCTACGACCACACCCTCCCCCGTAACGATATTCAGCACACCGGGTGGAAGCCCTGCTTCCAATGCAAGCTCGCCGAGTCTCAATAACGACAACGAAGCTGTCTCAGGCGGTTTCAGAACCACCGAATTACCCGTAGCCAGAGCTGGCGCTAATTTCCATGCACCAATCATCAAGGGGAAATTCCACGGCACAATGGCACCAACCACTCCAACTGCCTCGTGATGAACCAGTCCTAACACCGAATCTGCCGTGGGTGCAATTTCGCCGTAGCATTTGTCGATCGCTTCCGCATAGTAGCGGATGGTTCCGGCTGCCGATCCGGCCTCTGCCTTGAACGCCATGTTGATTTCAGTACCGTTATCACGCACTCCCAGCACTGAGAGTGCCAGAGCTTCTGCCTCAATCAAATCAGCAAGCTTTAGCAACACCCTTTTACGCAGGGCCGGTGCCATTCTTGACCAGCGACCATCGTCAAAGCTTTTCCTTGCATGGGTAATAGCGAGTTCCATATCGCGAGAGGTACCATTGGCAATATGCGTAAACACCTGTCCATCAATCGGGGAGAAAACCTCCATCAAACCATCATCACTGGCCGCTAGACGCTTGCCATCTATCAGATGCCCCTGTACCGGCACCGGCTGCCCTCTAAGTGCATCGATTTTCGTTTGTTCAAGCATGGTTTTTTTCAGCGTTGTTGAGTGTCATGCATATCGTGATCGCTCACGGCGGATGTACCCGCGCGATGCTCCCGAACCAGCGTACGACAATGCAATACGATGACAAGGATGATCACACCGAACAGTAACGCTGCTATCGGTCGATCGATAAAATCCAGTGGCGTTTTAACGCGCGGCATGGCGCTTCGCAGCTTCACTTCCATAATACCGCCGAGCACCATACCTAGAATAATTGGCACGATGGGCAGATTCAGACGCTTGAGAACCAACCCCATAACACCAAAGCCTGCCGCTATCGCGCAATCAGTTGCTGAATTTCTCAGTGAGTAGACACCCACGAAACCCAGTATGAGAATCAACACTCCCAGGAAGCGCGTGGGTACACGAATAATGTATGTCAGCACATTGGTGGAAAACATCAGGAAGATGATGACAACGACGTTCAGCAGCAGCATGGCTATGTACAATGCATAGACAAAGTCGAGTTGATTCTGAAACAGCTGTGGGCCGGGTATCACGTTATGAACATAGAACACCGACAGCATCATGGCCGTCAAGGCTTCACCCGGAATACCTAGCGCCAACAGAGGAATCATGGCAGCCGCTGGAATGGCATTGTTGGCAACTTCAGATGCTACCAGCCCTTCGGGGCTTCCACAGCCAAACTGCTCAGGCGTGTCGGAACTCTTCTGAGCATACGTATACGACATGAACTGCGCCGTAAACTCACCCACCCCGGGGATGATACCCATGATGACACCAAAACCTGACGAGACACCCGCGACACGCTTGTGCGACAACACCTCTCGCAAGCCGGAAAACAGATAGCCTTGCGACAGTGTAGCCTTGGGTGAACTGTCCTTCTCCAATAGCAGTAGGAAGGCTTGGCTTAACGCGAACAATCCCAGCACGACCACAATCAGATTGACACCTGATGTGAGCCAGCTCTGATCAAAGGTGTAGCGCGTGGTATACGTCACCGGATCAAGGCCAATGGTGTTCAGGAAAATACCAAAGCAGGTCAGCATGCCTGTTGCAAGCACTTGCCCGCGGTGCGCAAGGATAACCAGCACGATACCCAGTAACGCCGCGAGAAATATCTCTCGACTACCGAACATGGGGGCTATCAACGCTAGCAACGGTGAGAAAAATATCAGACAGACAATGCTGATCATGGCCCCGATGAACGAGGCAGAATACGCCAACGACACCGCACGTCGGCCCTCGCCTCTTAGGGTCATCGGATAACCATCGTAGGTAGTGAGCGCGTTGGCAGCCGTACCCGGCGTGTTTATCAGAATGGCGGGCAAGGCACCGCCGTACATGGCAGAACCATAGATACCCAACAACAGCGTAAGCCCGACCAGTGGCTCCATGGAAAACGTTGCAGGCAACAAAATGGCTATAGCCACAGCCGGACCTACACCGGGTATGGCACCGATAACAACACCGCTGATAGAGCCAACCAGAAGCGCCAGTAACACTTGCCATTGAAAGAGCAGACCCATTCCTGATTGCAACGACTCGAGCATGGATTATCCGGACTAGAAATAGGTCAGCATGAAAGAACGAGCAGTAGCAGGCAGGTATTCATAGATCTGACCGGCGGGAACCTTGACCTGCAACAATGACTTGAAAACAACGACCACCACAAAACCTGCAACAACACTGGCACTCAACATAGCGCGACTTCTATAACCTGCCCGTAGCACCAGCAAAAAGCACATCAGCAGGGTGACAGGCAAATATCCCAGAATCGGTACCAGAAAAACGTAGGCCATGAACCAACCGGCATATTCCAGTGACCGGAACCACAAACCAACCTCAGCCCACCTACCGGGTATTCGTGCAGAAAGAGCTGAACTCAACGTATGAAGAGCGGCAAAAAAGACCATACCGCCCAGTGCAATGCTCGGCCACAAAGGCGCTTGAGCGGCAATCTTTGCACCTGCTTTCCACGTGGTCTGCTCGTTCAGCTGCGACAACAGCCACAGAGACAACAGTAGAAAGGCCAGCGCAAAAACGATATCGCCGGGGCGGCGATATCGTTTGAACAATACCTGCAGTGTGACAAACCTGCCGGTTTCCATCACTCAGCTAACAGAGCATCGATGGCATTCAGTGTATTGATGTCTTGAGTAATCTGCTCGGCGGACGCTGCTGCATCTTGCCAATACAACTGGGCACCTGTCTCTTCTGCAAAGGTCATAGCTTTTTCAGAGGCGATCGTTTTCTTGGCTACTGCAATGATTTTCTCACGCACATCCGCCGGTGTATCCTTATGAACGAATAATCCGTTCCACAATGAAACGTCCAGTTCCGGTGCAAGTTCTGCCACTGTCGGTACGTCTGGCGTGAGCACTAGTCGTTCACTTCCAATGGTTGCCAGTACTTTCACCGTATCCAGACACGGCCGAATCAGTTGCAGAGTCGTGTTGATGACATCAACGTCGCCCGATGCCAATGTATTGCAATCCAGCGCATCAAATGCTGTATCAGCAGAAAAGCTGAAACCCATCGTCTTGGCAAGTCCGAAGGTAACCTTTGTGGGCACTAATGGAGCACCAAAGTGACCTAGCACCACATCATTTTCCATGGCGTGGTCTGCCAGGCCCTGCATGTCATCGTACGGGGCATTTTGTGAGGTTGCGATAACGAACGGGTAGGTCAGAAAGTTACCCAGTGGCTCAAATGGATCCGGGTTCAGCTCGGGAATGCCGATTTGCGGGCCTACGACAGGAATCGCAATAATGAATGACCCAATGGTGTGTCCATCTGCTGGAGCTGTTGCCACTTCAATGGCTCCCGGGAATGGCCCACCGCCGCCACCAGGCTTGTTCACTACAGCTGCAGGTACGCCGTAGGCTTCTTGAAAATCATCAGCGATCATGCGAGTCAGCACATCTTCCAGATCACCCGGAGGCCATGGCACCACGAACTGAACAGGTTTTTCAGGGTACTCGGCCAGTGCCAGACCACTCATGCCAAGCACGCTGGCTGTCAGCAGCGACACTGCAATAGAACGTAGTTTCATCATTAACTCTCTCCTCCGGAGCGTTTCATTATTTGAACCGATGTTGCTAATTTAGCTTGACCTTTTTCGACGGTTCTGTCAACTTAATTGTCTGTTGTGTTTCCATCTGCCACCTCATCCAACAACCATAAACCGGAGCATTCGTTGTCAACTGTCAGCAAGGCAATCGATCTTTTGAGCTGGTTCTCTGTCGAGCGTGCACAGATTGGTCTGGCAGAATTCCAGCGCCTGACTGGGCGTGACAAGGCAACGACGTATCGCTACCTGAGTGCGCTGGAGGAGTCCGGTTTGCTGGAGCAGGATTCGCAGACCCGCGCTTATCGTATGGGCCCGGCCGTACTGCGCCTGGCCCATGTCAGAGAGGCAACCGTGCCCCGTCGTTCCGGAGTAAGACTGGTGCTGCCAGCACTGGCAGAGGCCACTGGCGAATTGGCGCACGCCTCCATACTGCAAGGCACCTCGCTGGTAACGCTGACCGACCACGCGTCTACTCGGCACAGCGCACGCGTGGTACTCGATGAGCCGGTACTTCCACTGCACGCCACAGGCTCCGGACTGGCTGTTCTTGCTGTTGCGGATCACGCCCTGCTAAAAGCTACCTTGAAAAAACTGGATCGCTACACCGACAAGACGCACACCAGCAAGGCCGCGCTGGAAGAAGCTGTGCAACAGACCAGACAAACCGGTTTTGGCATTATCGATCAGGCGTATGAAGAAGGGGTCTTTGGTATCGGGGTTCCACTCTTCGACTCATCAAACTCGGTTGCAGGTGCCGTAGCAGTAGCCAGTGTTGCCACCCGGGTAACTGCGGAGTCCATTGACATCATCAAGCGCGAATTGATAACCGCTGCCCGGCAAATCACACGCAGTTGGGGCGGCACTATCCCTGTAAAGCTTGACCAATTGTGGGATGACACGCTGTCCTCCCCACCTGTTGAATTAACCGCTCGTCGAGAACATACCGCGTGAACGCATCCAACTTTTTGAAAGAAAACAACGCCCGACACATGTGGCATCCCATGGCACACCCCAAGGACAGTCAGCACAATCCACCCAAGATCATAACCAGCGCCAAAGGGGTTCGACTGTGCGATATAGACAACCACGAAGTCATTGATGCTGTTGGTGGCTTATGGAACGTGAATCTGGGTTTTTCTTCAGATCCTGTCAAGAAAGCTATTGCAGAACAGTTAGAGGTACTACCGTATTACTCTACTTTTCGCGGTACAACCAACGATGCAATCATCGAGCTTTCCTATGAGCTTTCTGAATTCTTTGCGCCAGACGGGCTAACAACCGCATTCTTCACGTCAGGCGGATCTGATAGCGTAGAGACAGCACTTCGGCTTGCCCGCCAGTACCACAAGATCAACGGCGAACCAGGTCGGGTCAAATATCTTAGCTTGAAGAAGGGTTATCACGGTACGCACACCGGTGCCGCAAGTGTGAATGGCAATGCGAATTTCCGTGCAGCCTACGAGCCCCTGTTGCCAGGTTGCTTCCACATACCGGCACCCTATACCTACCGCAACCCATTTAACGAAAGTGATCCTGCGAAACTGGCACAGCTTTGCGTCGCCGCCCTTGAAGACGAAGTTGCTTTTCAAGGTGCCAATACAATCGCCGCGTTTGTCATGGAGCCCATACTCGGTGCAGGCGGTGTGATTGTGCCGCACGACACCTTCATGCCTATGATCAGAGAGGTTTGCACACGACATGGAATACTGCTGATCGCTGATGAAGTTATTGCAGCATTCGGTAGAACCGGCGCCTGGTCTGGTTCTCGTCTATGGGGCGTACAACCCGACATGTCCTGCACGGCCAAAGCTATTACCAACGGCTATTTTCCGTTTGGCGCTGTCATGTTGTCGCAACAGATCGTTGATGTCTTTGAAAACGACTCAACCGCTGCAGGTTTCATTGGCCATGGTTACACCTACTCAGGGCATCCGGTAGGCGCAGCCGCAGCATTGGCTTGTCTGAAAGAAACCAGACGATTGAATGTGCCTGTTAACGCTGCTGCTCGTGGCACACAAATGTATGAAGAATTGAAGCAGCTACAGACGAAATACGAAATGATCGGTGATGTGCGTGGCGGCAAGGGATTGATGACAGCGATAGAACTGGTTTCTGATCGGGAGAAAAAAACACCACTGGACAAGAAAACGACCGGTGCTATTCAGGATGCAATCTATAACAACGGAGTGATGGTACGTATCTCCGGACCCAACATGATTCTGTCCCCACCACTGATCATTGACGAAGGGGACATCGGTAAAATACTGGGCGCCATCGACTCTGCGCTCCAATCTGTCATGTCCTAGGTTTTCTGTCATGTTCCAAGTTTGTAGGGTGACAGCAAAGACTCCATCTACCACGGTTTTTCCAACAACGTTGTTCAAGAGTAATTAGAGAGCCAATGACTGATCATGTCGACCATGTCTGCCTGTTAGGTACCAAGGGTGGTCCCGCCATTCGCCCGGGATCCACGAACCCTACTTCAAACCTCCTGCGAATGGCGGGACAACAGATCGTCGTAGATTGTGGCCTTGGAGTGACTCGCGGACTGGTTGATCAAGGTATGCAACTGCGCGATCTTGACAGTATCTTTATCACCCACCTTCACTCCGATCATTACCTTGAACTGGGCCCTTTGATTCATACCGCATGGACCGCCGGATTAAAATCCCCTGTCACCGTTCATGGACCAAGCGGGCTGGATCGATACTGGAAGATGTTTATCGAATCCATGCGTGAAGATATCGACCTTCGCATAGCTGACGAAGGACGACCCGACTTGGTCAGTCTCGTGACCTTCCATACACTTGACGAAGGTGAGGTGCTGGACAATGGCTCAGTCAAGGTGACGGCCATGAGGAACACGCATCCACCACTGATCAATTCATTTGCACTGTCGTTTCGTAGTAGCGATTCGCATGTCGTGTTTTCAGGAGACACCGCCTTTCTGCCAGCACTCGCAGGCTTTGCCCAAGGTGCTGACCTGCTAATACACGAAGCCATGCTCGAAGCAGCCTTGCCTGCTCTGTTCAAGCGCATTGGCAATTCCGATGATCGGCTTTACGAACACTGGATGCGTTCACACACACTGGCACAGGACGCAGGCAAAATTGCGACAGCTGCAGGCGTGGGTGCATTGGCTCTGAATCACCTTATTCCATCAGATGACCCAGACTACGATTTTGGTGATTGGCAAACTGCCATGGCAGACACATGGATGGGCAAACTGTTTGTGGGTAGTGACGGGCTCAGAATTGATATCGCAGGTGCTACTGATTTGCCTCTGACGTTAGCCGCCCAGAAATGACGTGACGTAACAGAGGCGACTTGATACATGAGAAGCGACTGAAGCAGACGGTTGTGATGCTAGTTCGTCACTTCCTATACTATGGCTATACCGGTAGTGCGATTCATGCTGCGCCACAGCCACAGCCACAGCCGTGCCATAGCCACGATGGAGTAGTCAGTCTTGCACGTCAATCAAGCCAATAAATACAAGGTTCGTCAATACTGGGCTTCTCTAGATGCTGCTGCACCAGTTGCTCTGTCCGAAGCTGCGTCTGCTTTTTTGCCGGATAATTTCTGCTGCAAGGGGTCTGCACCACTGGGTACCCTGCGCGGACCAGAAGCGCTGGCGAAACAGTTTCTGGCCCCACTCAAGTGTGCCATTCCAGATCTGCAGCGGCAGATTCACTTATTCATGGGCGGACAGTCGTCTGACCACGTTGAAGAAGGCGGCAAAGATGCCTACTGGGTCGCCGGCACAGGTTATCTGACGGGCACAGCAAGACAGCAATTTCTGGGAATTCCTGCACGCCAGCAACCTCTACGCATTCGTTGGAGTGAGTTCATTCGATTCGACGGTGAGCACATGGTCGAATCGCAAATGATCATAGACTTCGTCGATTGGTTCGATCAGATAGGCTTACCCGTCCTTCCCAGATCACGCGGGGCTGAACACGTATTTCCAGCGCCTACCGGATACGACGGCATTCTCAATGAGCCGCAAAACACTGAAGACACTGAACTAAGCTTAAAACTAGGCAAAGAATTGCTCTACGGCGCCCTGAACGGATTTGATCAGAAAGCATTAGGCAGTATGGGCATGGCTGGTCTCTTCCACCCGAATCTGAAATGGTACGGCCCGGGCGGTATCGGTGCCTGTTTATCTTTTACAGAATTCGAACAGCTGCATCAGCAACATTGGCTGGTAGCATTCCCTGATCGCAAGGTTGTTGGCATCGAATCGTTGTTTGCAGAAGGTCTCATGCTGGCCGCCTCTGGGGTAGCTGGAGTAGAAGCAACACAGACAGGACCCTATCTGGGCGTCGAGGCTTCGGGAGCACATCTGAAAATTTCCGGCATCGATTTCTGGCTACGCTCGGAAACTCAATTTACTGAAAACTGGGTATTTGTGGACATGATAGATCTTTTCAAACAGATGGGTGTAGATCTGTTTGATCGCATGGCAACACTGCGCGATCACCAATCCACTGCACTGTAAAATCCCTCGTCTAGCTTTACCCCAGATACTACGCGGCGAACCTCAGCTGAGACATTTCCTGTTCAATGGTTAGTATCGCAGCTGGCAGGTCAGCAGCCTCTACCGGTTTTGAAAAGATATAACCCTGGATGCAGTCGCAACCCAGAGCGGCTACTTTTTGCAACTGCTCCTCAGTCTTTACACCTTCAGCAACGGTACCAAGCCCAAATGCTTCAGCCATGCTGATGATAGTACTCACTAGAGAGTACTGTGGCGTAGACGCATCCAGGCGCCTAACAAAGGATGGGTCGATCTTAAGATTATCGAGAGGCAATTCTTCAAGATAGCGTAAAGACGAAAAGCCGGTGCCAAAGTCGTCAATGGAGATTGATAAGCCCAGTTCTTTCAACTTGAGGAGCTTTGTCACCGATTGCTCTACATCTGCCATCATCGCACTCTCTGTCAGCTCAAGGTCAAGATAACCGGGATCGAATTTTGCTGACTGTAAAACCCGGGCAACTGTCTCGAATAGACATCCAGTGTCAAATTGCTGTGCAGATACATTTACCGAAATACAGAGATCGTTCAGCCCCATCTGGTGCCAGACAGATAATTGTTCACACGCCGTCTTTAATACCCAATCACCGATAGTAATAATAAGCCCTGCGTCTTCAGCAATGGGGATAAGTTCTTCAGGGAGGACACAGCCACGATAGCTATGTTCCCATCGCAACAACGCTTCGACCCCCATCACACGATGACTGGACAGACTGATCTTTGGTTGAAATACAAGTTTCAATTCGTTGTTGGCAATCGCATTTGCCAGGTCATGTTCATTTTCAGTTCGAATCTGAAAGCGTCTAGCCATTAAATCATCATAATACTGCGCACAACTCTTACCTTTACTCTTTGCCTGGTACATTGCAAAATCAGCGTTCTTGAGCATGCTGCCAGAATCATCACTGTCGTCTGGAAACAAGCTGATTCCTACACTGGCACCAACCCGTACGGAGACACTATCAATCAAACACTCCTCAGACAAAATTTGTATTGCATGCTCTGAAATTGATACCACTTCGTGAGCAGACTCAACGCCTGCGAGTACGACTGCAAATTCATCCCCCCCATCCTGGCAACCACATCACCCTTATCAAACAGCTGTAACAAACGCTTAGAGATAGCAATGAGCAAGGTATCGCTAACCGCGTGGCCATAACTGTCGTTGACGCCCTTGAAACCATCCAGATCTATAAAAAGCAAAGCGACTCGACTGCTTTTTTTTCTTCCGTTTTTCACCGCCGCATTCAGCTTCCGTTCGAAATGAAGTCGATTGTGAAGTCCGGTCAGAGGTATATAGAACCTGATTTCTGGAAAGCTCCGTTCGAACATTTTCGATGAGCTTGGCATTCTCTACTACGATTGTGACTTGTTGCGCAAATTCTTCGAATTCAACAACTCTTTCCAGAAAGTCATCACTATAGGACTCATAAACCACTCCCATGACTCCAGTCATTTCTCCATGCACTTTTAGGGGAATACACAAACTTGCTTGAATCCATCAAAACCCGTTATCTTGTTGTTGTACTTCGGGTAGTCGGGCACGACCTGAATCTTATCCTCAAGCCATGCTGCACCCGCTACGCCTTGGCCATACTTTATTTGAAACCCGATTTGCGAAAGATCACTGCCTGCAACTGCGACTACTTCCATGAATTCCTGTGATTCATCTACAATCGTCAAATAGGTGGTATCAGCACCTAGCAGTACGATAACCTCTTCAGCTATGCGCTGAAGCAACGGCACATAGTCTCTAATGCATTCCATCTCTTTAACCACCGCACTGAGACTTGACTGAATCGCATATCGTCGAGCCAGTTGCTCCCGCTCCCGCTCTAGCAGTTTTAGTGCATCCCCCTTTTCATGCACATCGTTATAAGAGCGGACAGATATTTCAGCTTCAACCAGACGATCGCTCATTTCTACCGGACTGTTCTCGGTATCATCAAACGCCTCTGCTGTCACTACTTTGAAAAATCCATTCCTACCGCGTCCATACTCACCAACGCTCAGTTCCGGGTTACATTCAAGAATGACCTGCAGGTACTTCTCTTGGGAGAATGGCAAGGTTGCAAAGTCAGAATCATGCGTGTCGTTGATAGACATGCATAGTAGATGGGATGTATTACCCGTTCTGTTCCGCAGTGGAAAACGGGAGTTAAGCATCTGGCGCTTAACTCCGTTCTCAGAATCACATGACGAGTTGCTACTAAAGGATGGGAGACCGGAGGCCATGGCATTCTCGTCGCTTTGCCAGATATCAGGCAAGGACTTGAGGTCCGTGATTGTCGTTTCAGAAAGATTTTGAACTTCACGATGGGCCGTTTCAGATACCATCTCAACTGGAACTACTACAGGGTGGGAGAACACTTTATTGACGAAAACGAACCGGTGGTTACGCTCCTTCACGATAACTGTGAACTTCGCACAATCCGCCATTTCCTGGAACCAGGAAGGCAAGGCTAGCTCATTTAGTGGTAATTGCATAAATCAGCTACTACATATTGATTTGTTCACAGCAATGAATTCTTACTTCAGCAACTGGAATGTCACACTCAGGATCAGGTTACTTCTTAGCGGCGCGGAAACTGGCATTGCCTCGCTACAGGTCCACCCAATCAGGCCAGTTATCGGCAGCTGTTTTCAAAAGTTCAGTCACGTCAAAATTCCTGAAGACCCGTACACTGCCTGGAAAGCACCCAACTAACCTCTCAATCCTGAGATCTATCGCGAAATATCGTCAGCACGCACAAGACCCTTAACGCCAAGAGTGATCACCAGCAGGGGCAGTGTCGATGCCGTAATGAAACGGCGGGAAGTAGTACCGGATGTAATCGTCAGAATTTCATTAGCTCAGTTGCAGAAATTATTAAGACCACAAACGCCAGCAGAAATACACGACGAGATTTGGCCGAGTCATCTCCCGGATGCTTTGACTGGGAATCGTGACTAGCTGCCCTCTCGATACAACCCGTCAAGAACTGGCGGGGGTGGCAGAAGCCCGTCGCGCGAACCCTGTTGCAGCCACGCTCCCAAGCGCTACAAGTGCCAGCCCCGCTACCATAAAGGCTATTTCACAAACCCGAATCGTGCGATCAGCCACGCTACCAGCGAGACACCGACGGCCTGCCCCGGAAACAACGCCAGCACGAAGCCTGCGATCGCTGTTCCCCTGGCATCAGGATGAGCTTGAGTGGCAAGATTCTGCAACGTGTTGTGCAACATGCTGAAGCCGAAGCCTGTCACAGCGCACACGGGCAACGCCAGCATCCAGTGAGGCAACCAGACAATACTGCACAATCCCAGGCCTGACGCCAGCGCACCTAGACGCGCCATACCCGTCTCACCAAGCCAACTGATCAAGCCTCTGAAACGCCACGCAAAACAAAGCCCGCCCATGTCATGAATGGCGGCGACCAGTCCTGCCTGCCACAACGGCAATCCGAATTGCAGATGCAACCGTGTCGGTATGAACGCCAGTGCCCCAATGGCACAGGCATTGAAGGTAGAAGCCATACCGCTTTGCAACCCTGTCAAGAACAAGAAGAACTTTATCTGAGAAGCAGCTATCTGTTCAGCTGTAAATTACCAAGTAACCAGATACCTGACCTGACAAACGGAGAACATGATGGAAACCAATGATCACACGGACGACGAAGACGAATCACAAAACCAGAGCGCACCTCAGTTATCGGCGATAGAACTGCGGGTACTGGGCGCTTTGATGGAAAAACAGCTCACTACACCTGATACCTATCCCTTGAGCGTCAATAGTATTATCACCGCTTGCAACCAGAAATCCAGTCGGGACCCGATCAGCCACTATGAAGCTGGCGATGTGAAACGTACACTTCAGCAACTGGAAGACAGGAACTTCGCACGAAGAGAATACGGCTCACGGGCGGAGAAATACAGTCAGCGATTCATCAAGTATCTGGAACTTGGCAAAAAACAACAAGCCCTGCTATGCGTAATGATGTTGCGTGGTCCCCAGACCATAAGCGAGCTGGATACAAAAACCCAGCGCATGTGTGAATTCACCGACAGGGATGATCTGGAGCACAGCATTGATCGATTATGTAGTCGGGATGTGCCATTTGCCGTTCGCCTCGGTCAACAACCCGGGCAACGTGGTGAACGTATCGCTCATTTGTTTTGCGGCGCGCCTGCTGCGAGCGCTCAACAGGAACGCGCAACACCAGCGGTAACATCCACTACTGCACCCTATGCCAGAGAGACATCTTCTTCGTCACATACCGATCACAACGAGACAGTAGAGCTGCTGACGATGGAGGTTTCTGATTTACAGAAAAAGGTACGTGACCTGGACGCTGAAACCCACAGACTCAAGACTCAATTGACAGAACTATATTCACTGACGGGGCATGAAGCCCCAGAAGTGGACCAAGGTTAAGCCATGACCAGCGAGTTGATTTCCTGCCTTTAAAAATCAGCAAAATCACCGATGAAGAATGCATCATCTGGATCACCAGAACTCCCAATCTTGAACTCACGTGCAAACGACTCTGTCGTTTCATTATCATCGCCCAGGCTGACTACTCTCCAATATGGATCTTCCAATTCTTTACTCACTGTGATCACAGTAATAGCAGTGTATTCAGTGACTGCACTGCCGAAATTGTTGCTCCAGCAGGTCATCGAAGCTGTTCCTGCAACAGGTTGGCAGGGAAGACCCGTCAATGAGTTACCCAGTCAGATCAGCGGTGATTTCCCAGCTAATGACGCAATCCTGATGTCTTTGAATCGACACTGGTTTTTCGTTGCGACATTACCGCGGCCGAGTCGTTATTGAACACCTCAAGACAGCTGACTGACAAGGAGAAATTGCATACCACGACCGTGAGGTGGTACAACGGGTGTACAGCACCCACATATCTTCAACAAATACCTACAAAAGGAGTAATCGATGCCTAGTAAAACCCATCTTCTTACCGCCGCGCTGGCAATCGGTCTGACGACAACCGTATTGCAGGCGCAGGACAACAGCAGCGGCACATTGGCCAAAATTGCCGAGAGCGGTGAAATCGTCATCGGTCATCGTGAATCGTCAGTGCCCTTCTCCTATCTGGACGACAACCAGCAGCCGGTTGGCTATTCCATTGATCTTTGCATGAAGATCGTTGATGCGGTCGCCGAGGAATTGGACCAGGAGCTTTCGGTCAAGTATGTACCGGTCAATCCTAAAACCCGTATTGCGTTGATGGCCAATGGCACCATAGATCTGGAATGCGGATCAACAACCAACAACCTGACACGTCAGGAACAGGTTGAATACCTGCCTACAACATTCATCACCGGAACCAAGATACTGACTCGCAAAGATTCTGGAATTGCATCGGTCGCTGATCTGGGAGGCAAGGCCGTGGCCTTGGCTCAGGGTACGACCAATGAGCGTGCCGTCAAGGCAGCTATCGAAGAGGCTGGGCTGGATGTGAAGATCTTACCTGTCAGAGACCACGCCGAGGGAATGCTGTCACTGGAGACTGATCGTGTCGATGCCTATTCAACCGACCATATTCTATTATTCGGCTTGATCTCAAAGTCCAAATCACCAGATGACTACGCAGTAGTGGGCGACTTCCTGTCTTTCGACCCCTATGCCATCATGGTGCGCCGCGATGACAGTGCATTCGAGCTGGTCGGTAAGAAAGCCATAGCTTCAGTCATGCGCTCCGGAGAGATTCTGGACATCTATAGCAAATGGTTTGATCCGTTAGGCGTGGCTGCTGACGACACTCTGAAAACAGCTTTCATGATTGGCGGACTGCCCGAATAGCCTTGTTGTTAAACAGACTATATCGACTGGATATCCGGGTTGCGCCTGACTGCGTAGCCCGGCTTAACCACCGCGACACACACAGATTCATCGCGCAATGAACTACAACTGGAACTGGGGCGTTCTGTTTGAAGAGCAATATCTGCAGTGGCTGATCAGTGGATTCGGCTGGACAATAGCGGTAGCCCTGTGCGCATGGGTTATTGCCATGTTCATCGGTTGTATCGTAGGTGTCGGCCGAACACTGCCTAACCGGTTAATCAGTTTCATCTGTACCAGCTACGTTGAATTGTTTCGTAACATTCCGCTGCTGGTTCAAATGTTTATCTGGTACTTCGCTGTACCAGAAATAGTGCCCGACGATCTGGGCCGCTGGCTCAAACGTGACATGCCAAACCCCGAATTTGCAACCGCTGTCGTGGCATTAGGCTTGTATACGGCATCTCGAGTGGCGGAACAGGTAAGAGCAGGCATCGAGACGGTACCTGTCGGATTGAAGTCCGCTGCCAAAGCTTCAGGACTCAATACAGTGCAATCCTACCGCTACATACAGCTACCTATTTCATTCCGACTGATCGTCCCACCGATGACCTCAGAATTCCTGACAGTCTTCAAGAACTCCTCATTGGCACTTACGATCGGGCTGCTGGAACTCACCGCGCAAAGTCAGCAGATTGCCGAGTATACCTTTCACGGATTTGAAGCATTCACGGCAGCAACAGTCATCTACGTTTTCATTGCATTAATTGTCACCTCATTGATGCACGTGCTGGAGCGGCGCACCGCTATACCGGGTTTTGTGGGTAAGGATGCTTAGAATGAGTACCCACCAATGAATGACTTTGATTTTTCCGTCATCACATCGTCACTGCCATTTCTGGCACAAGGGCTGATGCTCAGTCTATGGCTGACGTTCCTGTCCATCATCGGTGGCATTGTTCTGGGCACCCTGCTAGCGCTTGCCCGGCTATCCGGCTTCATGCCGTTGTCTCTGACCGCTGCTGCCTACGTTAACCTGATTCGCTCGGTACCCTTGATACTGGTCATCTTCTGGTTCTACTTTCTGGTGCCATTGGCACTTGGTCGCCCGATTGGCAGCTTTTATTCTGCACTGATTGCATTTGTCTTGTTTGAGGCAGCCTACTACTCGGAAATCATGCGTGCAGGAATCCAGAGTGTACGCAAAGGTCAGGTACATGCCGGGCAATCTACCGGCTTGAACTACTGGCAAATACAACGTTATGTGGTACTACCGCAGGCATTTCGCAACATGATTCCCATCCTTGTCACCCAGGGCATCATCCTGTTTCAAGATACCTCACTGGTATTTGTGGTTAGCTTGCGAGACTTCATGACAGCCTCTTCCATCGTTGCCCGCACCGAAGGCCGACTGGTAGAGATGTATCTTTTTGCCGCACTCGTCTACTTCGTGATCTGCTTTGCCGGGTCACTCTACGTCAGGCGACTTAACGCACGGATGGCCACGTGATAGCACTGCAAAATATCAGTAAATGGTATGGCGATTTTCAGGTTCTAGACAACTGTAGTACTACCGTGGACAAAGGACAGGTAGTGGTCATCTGTGGTCCCTCAGGCTCAGGCAAGTCAACCCTTATCAAGTGCGTCAACGGACTGGAACCCGTTCAGAAAGGGCAAATACACGTTGATAAAATCGATGTCACGGCTAAAAGAACAAACCTGACGGTACTTCGCTCGCGCATAGGTATGGTGTTTCAGCATTTCGAACTCTATCCACACATGTCTGTTCTGGAAAATTTATGCCTTGCTCAGGAGAAGGTACTAAAGCGAAGTCGTGACGAGGCAGTAGCCCGCTCAGAAGCACTCATAGAGCGCGTGGGGCTGAACGACCATATTAGCAAATACCCGAGCCAGCTATCTGGCGGGCAGCAGCAACGCGTAGCCATAGCGCGCTCTCTTGCCATGGATCCGATTGCCATGTTGTTCGACGAACCCACCTCCGCACTTGATCCTGAAATGATCAATGAAGTGCTGGATGTCATGGTAGGGCTGGCACTCGAGGGCATGACCATGATGGTAGTAACCCATGAAATGGGATTCGCCCGAAAAGTAGCTGACCGCGTTGTATTCATGGATGAAGGAGCCATTGTCGAGGATCAGCCAACCAACGACTTTTTCAGTAATCCTTCAAGCGACCGGGCACGGGATTTTCTATCCAAGATACTGGATCACTGATTAGACGCTATCAGCGGTCTGACAAACATAGTCCTGACCATTAATAATAGGCTATGGCATTTGAGCAGCCAGGAAGATACTCGGTTTCTTGAGTTGTAAACGGCAGCAAAATCAGGGTAGATCTATCAGGTGTATCCCGATATTCACGCTTGTATTATTTAAGTTCGAGGCCATTGAGAATATAACGTGCTACCGGGTAAACGAGATAGCACACCGCGCTTAATACCAGAAAAATGGTGAGTACCACTACCGGGTCTATAGCATCAGCACGCAAAGAGATCCATAGAATCACGGAAAGGACCAGACCAAAGAACAGGCCCGCTGACTTCCAGTGAGGCTCACGCCCTATTGTCCATAGGCAGAGATGCCCAGTCAGGCCACAGAGGCCCAGGAAGGGGGCGATAGTCAATGCACCCGAATCCAGGCCGAATATGACAGTGAAGGCGCCACCTGCAACCATCGCAAGGAGCAGCCAAACTGCCATCGCGCCCAGACATCGCAATAGTGTAGAGCCAACATTAGTGGATTCCATACAACGGATACTCCGGTCGAGTCTTCAGAACTCTAAAATTCGATTACCATAGCTGGGCAGATTGTACCGTTATCTCAATTGACTGTATTGTCATTCGCGCTGCATTGTGCAATCAACAAGTTGTTTATTCACTAACCTGCAAAAATAGCCTCCTTTACAGTCACGGCATGGTCACATGAGTAGCATTCTCTGGGGTTTAGCTGGCGCTGTGCTAATTGGTGCATCGGATTGCATCGCTCGGGTCACCGCTCAGAAGGTCGCCCTCAGTATTCTCTTTCTGAGCATCATGGGACTGTCGCTCCTGACACTCACAGCAGGGTTCATGACGACTATGAACTGGCCCGCCTGGCATCCAGCCGCGTGGGGCGCGTCCGCAATGTCTGGCATACTGAATCTGGTTGCGCTGTATTTCCTCTATCGCGCTCTTGCACGAGGACCGGTGGCCGTTGCTTCGCCCGCAGCATCTACTTTCACGGTTCTACTGGTGGCGTTGAATATCGCTGTTGGCGAGCCATGGTCCTGGATGCAGATCGTGGCTATCGTGCTGGTATTCACAGGTGTTGCCATGCTGGCGAAGCCGTCAAGCATTGATGCAGACAAACATCACTACGATGCCCAGTGGCTCAAGCGAACAGCTCTGTTTGGCCTCGCAGCTGCAACGGCGGTGGCTGTCAGAATGTTCTTCGCACAAGAAGCCAGTAGCGAACTAGGTGCATTGGATGCGCTTTACCTCAATCGTCTGTTTGCGCTAATAGGGGCTATCGCGCTAGTTCTATATGCGTTGAGCCAACGCACTGAACTGAATTGGCCTACCGGCAGAATCAGGAATCTGGTTATTTTACAGTCAATTCTTGAAACAGCGGCGTTGGGTGCATTTCTTGTTGGTTCAGCCAATGGCGGCCGGGTGTCAGCGACCATTGGTTTTTCAGCGTTCGCCGCAGCCACAGCCCTGTTTGCCTGGTGGTGGCTTGGAGAACGCATTGGCTGGCAACGCAGCGTGTGGATCGCGGTGACAGGGATGGGCGTGTTGTTGGCGGCAACGTCAGCCCCTTAAGACGTTTGAGATCGGTAGATCGAAAGCAGATTTGCCTACAAAGCTCTGACAATACGGCAGCTCGTTGGTTACACCAACGCTGCTGGAAGAAAATCAGATAGTTGCTGAGTCTCCCCAGATTTCTTTCAATCGTCTATCTCGTCCGCACGCAAAGCGGTAAGTCTTGTAGCGTAGTGGGCTTTTCTTGTAAAAATCCTGATGATGGATTTCGTCCCCCTTGATCGGGTAGAAGGTGGTTGATGGCAATATCGGTGTCATTACAGTCTGATCCGGAAACTGATCAATCACACGTAGCCTGGATTGCATCGCCAACTCTCGCTGTTCAGGTGTCTGAGTGAAAATGGCGCTCAGATAACTCGGCCCCTTGTCGCAGAATTGTCCTCTGGCGTCAAACGGATCATGATTTACCCAAAAATGATCAAGCAACTGCCCATAACCGACTACTGTCGGATCGTAGGTGATTTCGACTGCCTCGTAGTGACCAGTATGGTTGCCGTTGTAGGTAGGATTCTCGGCTGTGCCCCCAGTGAAACCAGACACAACAGATGTAACCCCCTCCAGTGCTTCGAAGTCCTTCTCGACACACCAGAAGCATCCACCAGCAAAAACTGCCGTCGCTGCATAGGCAAAGGATGCCATCGATAGCGTACTTCCCAGCAAAAAACTGACCAAAAATATTTTCATCATTCGAGCGCATATAGGGTTGATTGCACACTGCGTCAGACAAAAAGCTGCGCAATAAGTTCTGTTGCTATTGGGCGCTGATTTCTCATGCCATCGCCATAAGGAAGGCTTCAGGCCACCCTTGACTGCCACCCACCTAGTAAGGCGCTAGCTGAACCCCAGTGTTGCATAAAATTTCGGCCCAGAATCGCTTCGCTGCTTCTATAGCAGCATCTAAGGCGCTGTACTCATTTTTTCTGGATCTCACCTAGAGTGACTAGGCTCAATCCAGTAAAAACTCCGTGCAGCGCCTTATATACAGCTCTATAAGCTTCTGGACTCGAAATTTCATGCAACACTGGGGTGAAGAAATCGGGTGCCTCACCACTCTATTCTATACTTCACCAGGTGCCTCACTCTGCACATTCCGGGTACGTGAGCAATGCCTGCACCACGTTACCGTCTTGCTCAACGTTCACCGCTTCACGTAAGGAGGATTCCACTTCGAGTAATCGTTCCTCGTAAACGAGTTGGCGGGCGACGCGCCTGGCGAACCTGTTGTCGCCAGCTATCGGATGGTACGGTCGAACCCGCGACAACATTTTTGTGTCATGTATATAAACGATAATTGTATCCCAGCGTTCGGGATATAGAATATCTCCTGCTCGCAGTTTAGCTGCCTGTTCGGGTTGCAGATAGCCCGTACGAACCACTGGGGCCCAATCTTCACGCTGATATTCATCGTATATACCGAGTCTGCCTTCTCGTTCGAGTTGGCGAATGGTAGCGCCTGAGGCAATGGCTAGTCGAATCGCTTCGCGCTCACTCGCATCTTTTAGTTCGTAGGTGGTGCGTCGCAGTAGCGGTAGATTGACGAGTTCTGGATGGCCCTCCTCGATAGCCTGCCGATACCGTTCCAGCACTGTCGCATCATCTATGTCACCAACGAGTACTTGCCGATAGGCATCCGCAAGTTGCCTTTGCAGTTCCCAGGTAAGGCGTTGGCGAGTCTCGATGGATTCGTCAGAGGGAAGTTTTTCCAGTAGCTCGGTAGCGCGTTTCACAGCGTAGGCGTCCGCATACTTGATTGCATGCCCCTGTCGTTGTCCTTCTCTTACCAGCAGTACACTCATGACGACGTCTTCGCGAACTTTGTCGCTGGTTACAGGGGAGCAGTGATTGTCTTTGTACGACTGTCTATAGCCTTCAAATAAAACAGCGGGCACCGGCTCGCCATCGATCTTAACCATGCCGATATCAGACTGCGCTGCAGCAGCTCCCAATACCAGCAGCGTTGAAAGAAAACACTGGATTGTCAGTCGGAAAATTCTCATCGTTGCCAACCACTCATTTCAAAAAAATCGAGCACATCGTACAATCGGTCCTGCTGCCTTTCGTCTTCGATGGATTCAACCCAGTTGTTCAACCGTTCGAAATTCCAACTAATACGCTGAGGAACGCCATAAGCCAACTGCCATGCGGCAAGTTCTTTCGCAGGATAAGTCTTGCGACCCAATGCCACGATATCCAGCATTTCGTGCAGTGGTTTATGCCAGCCCCCCAGCTCGGTAATGTGAGCCACATCGGCATACTCTGCCGCAGTAAGTTCCTGAGCGTTAATAAGTAGCATCTCGTGTAATTCGGTGAGCATCGTCATGCTTTGAGTAATCACATCATCGTTCGTTACTTCGGTTATCGATGATACGTCGACGACAGAGAGAGCTTCGCGGTGCGCATCGATTGCCTGTTGCTCGCCTCCCTCGAACCAGTACAGACGGCTATTACTGCGTTGCGCAGACAATTCAAGTTGCTGGATACCTGCGTCAGGATCCAGCGCCGCCGCGCGATCGCGTAAGGCCTTTGCTATTGCCGGGGCTCTTTCAGAGCGCATGCGCAATGCCAGAAATAGTGCATTGCCGCTTGGCAGAAAGCGCACATCCAGATTCTTGCTGTTGTGACGCCTTGTGATGTCATCAGTAGATTCAATACGGGGGTCTGACACTGGAATGAGCAGATCAATAGCATCGAATTGCTGACGAAAGACAGCATCCATAAGCGCTGTCCAGCCAGCGTAGTCCTGAACATCCGGGTCTGCACCGAACTCAAGGAGTAATGCAGTATCTTCCAACTGACCCTGCGCGACAGACATTGCCACAGGTGACAAGTATAGATCACCACCCACCGTCTGCTGTAAATCAGCTCTCGCTTGAGCGAGAAGTCGGATGATGTCGTGGTTGCTATCCATCAGCGCCTGAGACAACGGGGAGATTACCTGATCGCGATCACGGGTATCTGGATCGGCTCCTGCCGCCAATAGTAACCGTGTTGCCTCAACGTTACCCTGTTTAACGGCAAGCAGTAGCGGGGTGTATGACTGCACACCGGCAACATACTGCTCCAGATCCAGCCGTTCGTTTTCTAAAGTATCGCTCAGACTGACTAGGTCGCCACTTTCAATTGCAGTGCGAATGCGTGCAATGGGCGATGCGTCGAGTCCACTGCTAAACCGAATAACGTTATCGAGCTTTTCGTAGTCTGGTCTGATCTGGAGCAGGCGCATCATGCGCAGCAGTGCATTGATATCGCGAGTCAAGAGCGCATCTTCAAACCGATAGGTTTGCGTATAGGCGGTTTCCGGGTCGGCCAGTCCGGTTATCTCGATTATAGGAAGCTGTACTTCTGGCGGAAAATCAGCATCGAGCTGCTTGAACAATGCCTCTATCTGCGAGGCCAACTGGTCTTCGAGATTGTCGCGCTCCGATAAACTCAGATCTGAGCGGTTTAAATCAGCGAGGTCCACAGCTGGCTGTAGATCGGCGTTGGTGTCGGCGGCTGGTTCGTTAGCATGACCGGAACTCAATACACAGACCAGGGCCAGTACCTTGAAAAATGGAGTACACCCTATGCCACCCGATAGGCGGCGTGCGGCGAATATGCTATCCGCCTCGCTCGTTGATTCAAGTATCCTACGGGTCAACAGGTTCGCTCCTCGATTTCCAATAAAATGCCTGAATAATCACCGTGCCGCAATAGGGTCGTCCCTGTGTGCACGTGTAAAGCCTTAGTGTTACATGGTGGGTTTCACTCTACACGTATAGGCTCCGCAACCGCTATCCAAAACGGCCTAAATCTTATGCGCGATGGCAGAAAGCTGTCTTGGAGCAACAGTGAAAAGCAATCAAGACAGGGGTAGGATAGCGCTCTATTGATCGTGATTAACCGCAGGGCCTTCCAGTTTCTTACTAAAGACAGATACTGTCAATATACCACCGCCATCCTCATAGAATTTTCAGCGAACATCGCCTGGGACAGGCAAGTATCGAGCGAGGCGCTAGCTCGGCGCTGAGACGATATTCACTCCTCCAACTGCGCCAAACAGAAGGTGTATACCTCTCTCGCCTGCCCTGCACTAGGGTGTCCAGCCGATTATCCAAAGTTGATACCGTCGTCGCGCAAAACGTCACAGAGGTTCCAGAGCTTCTGCACGATGTCGTTATTGTTCATTGGGTTGCTTATCGGGTAATTGAGTACATGACTGTCTGGAATGGTGGTTCAGTGTTTGTCGAAAGGTTCGGGTCTGTTGCTGTCTTCGGTCATCAAATGCATGAGGCGCGGATTGACGAATAACTTTTCACGGCCAGCCTGACGTTCTTCGAGCACCCCAATATCAGCCAACTGCTTGAGGTAGCTAGATGCCGTTTGGCGCTTGGCCACTCCACAGTCAACCAGGTACTGGATACGGCCAGTTCGACCGTTGCCATCGTAGAACGGGTGAATCGCTTCAAACTGATAGTGCGCCACCGCCATCTTGGTTAGCGGGTCGATGTCATCATCGGCATGAACAAACTGCTCCCAATTGGCCAGTCGTGCTCTGAAATGATCAGTCGGTAGTCGGTGCTGACGGCGGCTTTGATCTCACTGACTTGGCGTCGCAAACCAACGTGTTGACGCAAAAACTGCGCAGTACCCTGAGGCCCAAGTTGTCGCAGGTGGCTGTGCAAGCTCTTGGGCTCTACTTCACAGCTCTCGTGCAATTTAGCCAATGCGTCCTTGAGTTCAGGGTCAGTCGCAGCCTTGTGTTCAGCCTTACGCAGAACGTGCATCAACTTCTGGCTCAGTTGACTCAGTACCGCATCAGCTCGGCTCTCACCCTCAATTTAGCCGGGACTATCCAGTGCTTTTTGGTAGTTGCTGGGGGTCGGTGAGCTCACCCGCCAATTGCTCAGGGGTGACGCTCGTTCTTGTAGCGTCGGATCAACGGGTCCACCTTGTCACTCAGGCCTGTGATTTTGGCCACGGCTGACTGCTGACTGCTGATAGTCGCCGTTGTAGAGGCCTGTAAACGCTTCATCGAGAAGGCGCTTGACCATTTCGACATGTAGATCGGTGCAACAGAAAATCAACGTTTTCTCTTCACCGAATGGGTCTAGCTCTTTGGCCAATTCCTGACAGATAACGCGATTGAAATTCTCGTTAACAACACGGCGGTTAAAGGAGTCCACATCAAAGTTGACATCGTCAGGCATCTCACTTGCCGCTACCTCACCGGTCTGGGTGTTGATGGCCTGTACCACTTGCCCTCTTACAAATTGGATTCCCTTCAGAGTGAGCAATGACTCATATCGAATCGGGGGTTCATGGTCGATCAGTATTCGAGTGAGCTCTTCGCTGAGTACGATACTTTGCGCGGCACTGCGGGTTTGCTGTTCTACTTGCTGGCGCTGTTGCCTGCGATCGTTGTCTTCTTGCTCGGCCAGCTGTTCTTGCAGTGCCTGAAGCTTCTTATCGAAATCTTGCTGCTGTTGCTTGAGCGCCGCCTCATGCGTTTTAACCAACGCAGCCTGGGCGCGAGACTCCTCGTCCATTGCCTCAGCCAGCTCTTCGTACTCGGCTTTTTCCTGAGCGACCAGGAGCTGCAACTGCTGGCTATTTTCCAGCTCAACGCCTGCCTGCAATAGCTGATGCTTGAGAGCGCGTAGCACGTAGCACCAAGTACCGAGCACTATTGTTCTTTGCAGACCAATGTTTAATCAGATGCTCAAGGGTTCAACGTACCGCAGTTTCGTACCTCAGATACGCTTCGGCCCCACTCGATTCTGCCTCTGAAATCTTATAACCAGCGTTAACCACTCACGCCAATTATTCACACTTTGCAACACTAGTGGTCAGAGCACGGGTGCGATCAGCACCAGATTGATCAACCCGAGGCACGATCTGTCCCCCTATAGACTAAACTCCTCGGCTACGTTGAATGGAGACAACCATGAGAGCATTCGAAACAGTACGGTCCATATATCAGGTGATGTATGCAGTCATCTGGGTATTAGCACTGCTGATGATAGTTGGCTCGGTAGCCAGTCAGTACCTGGGCGACACTGAAAAGCTGCCGCTCACCACCTTGGTTGGCGGTATCGCTTTGGTGATCGTATCGGCCATGGTGCTGTCATGGCTTGTGCTGCTAACCATCTGTGCGATCGACAGCCGAAACTTTCTGGCAGACATACACAAGTTTCAGCTTGACCGGCTAGCGCAAAGTACGAAGCCCAACCGTCCGCTTAGCGACAGATACGACCGTCCGATCTGATGCGGCGCGCAGAATGACATTGTTATCTTGAACGGCCGGCTCCTATCGTATCGTTCGGCCAGGCATTCGACGTACGCGTCGGCGTCGTCCATACACCACATAGGTGGTTCACTTCTTCGTGCCCATCGCCAAACTTACGAGACCACTGAGGCGATCATAAAGATCGCCAGTTCTCTAGCTTTCTAAATGGGTCCAGTTCCACAACGTAGTACTTGCAGATACTCGGTGGGGGTGTGAATTTTATTGGTGGAGCTACGCTCTACCGACCATCGTTATTTACATTAGCCTGCTGAACATTAGCCTGCAGACCATTAAGCCAAGAAAATACCGCCATATATACCGTCAACAATACGATAATCACCTGCAGCAACAGTTTCCTGCAACACCCATGTGCCGAGCGATAAGCCTCCCCGGAAACTATAGCCGGCCTCACCCATCCAACTGCGCCAACCCGAACGCGTACTCCTCCCTCTCTCGCCTTCCCTGCGGCGAGGCGTCATTGACCAAAGCCTCCAACCGCTCGAGATTCACAGGACACATTCGTACCTGCCCTATTGTCTTGCCGTAGACCGGATCCGTCACGTCAATACGCGTCTCTCGTGCGCTGGGATGGAAGGTTGGGTACAGAATGGTGCTACGGGGCTGATCACGATGACTCACGGCATAGACGACCAACTGATACAGCATATGCCGTGGCAGATCCTTCACCCAGATATCCCGATACTTTGCATCGAGTATCGAGCATATCTTGTTTCCCTGCTTGATGACGTAATCCGGGCGAGGCGTTGGAGGCCTGCGAGATGGACTGAAACCCGGGTTGTACTCCATCATCCCTCTCAAGCTATGCTCGTCGATGACACTGTAGTCCGGCAAATTTTCTCGAAGGAAGCGGGACAGAATCGCTTGAAAGAATGCGTTCATGTCGAACATGAAGCCTGGCAGGCGATTGGTCATGGACTCACCTTCAAGAGCAACTCCCTGAGATTCAACCAGTAACCGTATGATTGACATAGCGGGCTGATAACTTTTGGTCAACCGTGTCAACTGTCGATCTACCTGATTTATTACCGTGGAATTCAGGCTTATATGAGACACCTGCTCTTCGATCAAACCTGCTAGCCGTCTGGACTCTCGACGAAGTTCGACGTTGCTTGCTATCGACGCGGCCAGCATTAGTCCGGCAACCAATACACCATTCAGCAGTGTGTCTTCGGTGCGCGGACAGTGCCTGCAGGCAAGTGTTGCGGTGACCGTACCGCCCTGGCGAGCCAATTGCTGAATATCAATACGGCCACGAGGCGATCCCAATGGTTCGTTTCGTTCGATGTAAGCGCGCTGCAGGCCACGAGACAGCAGCTCCTGCAGTTCAGAGTTCAACTGGGCTACCAGCAAGTCCTCAAAGCCACACGGCTCACTGAGATGGGTAGTGTCGGAAATCAGGTTCAGGTGTCGGAAACCATAAGCGTAGCGTAGCAACCCCAACATCGACGAACCGCGCAACTTCGGCAGCACTGTGACATTCAGATCACCAATTCGGATTCGACCAACGTGTGAATACGCTTTCACTTTAAGGCCACTGCGCAACTCCGTCAGTTCGAGCAACCTGGATTTAGCGAGAGTTGCCGCCACACCCTGACTGGTAGCAGTCTCATCCAGAAACCGTCCCGTTAGCACCTTGCAGCTCTCCGGACCTCTTGTCTCCCATTCCGACAGGCGGATGGAATGAACCGCTTCACTCATTCGGCGTCAGCACCATTATCATCATCTTCTCCACTGCCGTCTTCCAATGGAGAATCGTCAGATATCATAGCTTCCGATGATGTCATCATCTCAGGGAACATGGCGGATAGAACCTGTACAAGGTTGTCCTGCTGTTCATCCTCAAATAGCTCCAGACGAATGCGTTGCAACCCGGTATCAACCAGATCGGTACCGAGAATAGTGGCGAGAGTGCCATAGTCTTCGTAACAGTATTCCTCCAGCAGCGGAATGATGTCGTCTCTGATGGCTCTCTTCAGAGCGGCAATATCTTTGATGGGGCTTCCCAATTGCATCAAGTAAGAATGGCCAATCTGCAGGTTGCGGGCATCTCGGCCCACATGTAGACGAATGCGTTCATTGAGCGCATTGAACCAGGCATTCAGCGGAATGCCACTGACGCTGGTGTTAGCCAGTACCTGCCCATCGGGCATCATCTCTATAAAACCAAAACGACGACGCAGTGCCGCATCCAGTAAAGAAATGGATCGATCAGCCGTATTCATGGTTCCGATTAGAAAGACATTGCGAGGCACACGAAAGACATCTTTACTAACGGGTAAAACAACGCCTTTACCGCGCTTGTCCTTTTCCAGCGTTGTCAGCAATTCTCCAAAAATACGGGGAATGTCCCCTCGATTGATCTCATCCACAATCAGGTAGAAGTTACGCTCTGGCGTATTTTTCGCATCGTCGCACAGTTGTTTGAATACACCGTCTCGAAGTTCAAACGCCATCTGACCGTTGACCAGGTGGGGACGATAGCCTTCCAGAAAATCTTCATACCCGTAAGCAGGATGAAAGCAGCAAAGCCTTACCATACCCTGCGATTGTCCTTCACCCGTCACAACCAGCTTTTCACTATCCAGCAGATCGTTAAACCTCTTTCCAAAGGCTGAAATTGCAGCCAAATCGTTTACAGAAAGTTCCGCCCAGTAGGTCTTTCCGGTTCCCGGCGGACCATACAGAATGACTTGGCCTTTGCGTTCCAGAACGGATTGAATACGACCTGATACGCCATCGAGTCGAATGTTGCGTTTGACGTTAGAAGCTGTCGTCTGTGATTTGACAGGTGAGGCCACAGACTGTATTCGCGTCTCCACTGCGATAATGTTCTCATCGTATTTCTTGAGCTCGCGTACTGTTGAACGCAGCCCTTCGTCACTTGGCATCTTCCACTCACCAAGATCCAACCATTCGATTGGTCGCTGATGCGGGAATTCCATGTCAGCCTCATATCGGTATTGCCCAACGACTCGGCCAATCCCGAGAATAGTATTACCGTTAGCCGCCAGAACGATATCGCCTTCGTTAATAGCATCGATGAATTGTGCAATCTGAGAACAGCTCCTTCCGACAGTCGCGGGTGTTTTGTCGGGATAACTCGAATTGAATTTATGCTTCAGCCTGTCCAACGTGTCTCTTTTTGAAGTCACCCAGGATAGATCACCCAGTTTGTTCCAACCTATGGCAATACAATCGCTATCTTGCATCATCTGCCAGTGGCTAACGTCGCTCGATCCATCTTTCGTGCCTACCCGCCAATAGCGATGTAGTCTGCTCTGGACTGCATTCAGCGTAGCCGTAAACTGATTCAAAGGGAGGTCAACTTCCCTGGCGGCGGACACGAACCGACCCGCACCTATGTACCTCCCATATCCTTCCGGCGGGAGCTGAAGCATTTTCAGTAAATGAAATCGCTGCCAATCGGCACTGTGGTAATCATCAAGCTTGTCAGGGAAAAGTAGGCTGAAATACTTGTGGCCCCATGCGAGCCTACTGACGTCCGGCGCCATGTCATCCATCTGATCCTGCAGCAGGGCGTAGTCGTCGTCAGTTGCGTCCTCTGGGAGTTGCTCCAGAAGCTTTATGCCTTCGAGCAGTTGATCTCGATGCTGACGGGCGATTTCAACCGCCTCCTCAATCGTGATGTCCTGCGGCTTATTCTTGTTTCGTTCACTACCCGATTGCCAATGGCCAGTTTCCTTACGCCGGAAGATTCGAAATTTCAGTGCGCTGCCACCGGCGATACTGCCGAAGCGCTTAGTATCGAAGTCCTCATCACTTTTAAATTCAAGCCAATACACCAGGCTGTCTCTGTTCCCGTGATCATGCATGAGAGCCAACAATGCTTCGCCATCTAGCCCTCTCAACACTTCAGGGCCAAAGCGCTCACGAAAAATTGAATAGTATTGGTCCAATTGTGGCTTAGTGTATATCTTCCCTTCACTGATCAGCTGCTCGCTTTTTGTCAGTATCTCAGCACGCTTAGACTCGCTGAGCATCGCGTCGTCACTGGAGCGCGTAACACGCATCACTTCACTCAGTGTCCGACCATCGGTATGTTTCCACTCGGTCCAACCATTGCAGGGTCTAGCCAGTACAGCGGCTGCAGCTCCGCTTGGTGAGTTGAAGGTGTGACTTATAGTGAAACGTAGTTGACCATCGTGTTCTTCCAGAATCTGCTCTGCAACCAAATGTTCACGTGCTTGAATGACGTACGCAGATAGTGATGGGACTGAATCTTTGCGTGCGATAGATCCCGCTTCAACGATAAAACCTTCCTCTGCCGTAAAGCCAACTGCTTCGGCGTCTCTTCCCTTCAGGAGGAAGCATTCGTCTGATTCGGTTGTCATTTATTATTCCATTAACCCGATGGTTATCTATACATCAGGAGTTGGTTGAAGCTGCAGTGCATTACGCCTTACTCTTTGTCTTTCGCTTCGGCTTCACCGCCTCACGCTCAGCTCTGATTTTTTCTAGTAAAGCCTCGGCGCTGTTTTCACCGCTGATTAATTCCGGGTTGGCAGCTCGCCACTCAGCGGTTAGCTCACCGCGGAAGGCTTTCGCAAGGATGGATTGAGTGAGGGAGTTGACGCGGGCTTTTGCGGCTTGTACCTGTTTTTCGATTGCGTTGGCGTGAGCAAAGAAGGTTTTTACTTGTTCCACTATCTGGATTTGTTCAATAGTTGAAGGGCATTTCAAGGGATAGGATGCGAGCTTTTTTGCATTTATATTGGATTGACTTACTCCATCTGATTTCACTTTCTTGCAAAAGTCTTTCGCCGATGGACTGTTCAAGTGATAATTGAGAAACTCGGAATTGAGAGTTTCTTTGCACGTTATCTTTATGAGATATCCGGCATAGATCGCATCCCTTTCACCTCGATATATTGATGTTTTTCCAACTAACTCTGGACTATTAGTGCGATTGAATAAAACATCAAAAGGTTTTAATTTGTATTTTTTTATCTCAGTTGGATCTGAAGAAAATACCAAGCTCGTCCAATCTAACTCCCCACCTTGCAAGTTACCCATTCGGAGAACTGGAACTTTGCCTTGCTTTTCAGATTTCGCAGAGGAACCATAAGTTGGCTTCTCAGTAAAGTCAGCTAATATGCCTTCTACCCAATCATAAAGGTAAGCGACGCATCGCTCACATCCCGATTATGAGTCACAAAATGGGGGGCGCCCAGCGCTATAGCGCTGGGTAGGTAGCGTAACGTCGGTCGACTTCGTCTGGCGTGATGTTCCACGGCAGCAGCGA
>Ga0209185_1000554_pt1 | contig 42998 bp, 21 predicted proteins | sample SidtaG_2_FD_187425 | JGI IMG/M metagenome (GOLD analysis project Ga0209185, IMG submission 187425) | Marine algal microbial communities from Sidmouth, United Kingdom - Sidmouth_Asex2 metaG (SPAdes) (version 2) | ecosystem: Host-associated > Algae > Red algae > Unclassified | place: Sidmouth... | reverse complement strand
GTGCTTACTGTTTAGGGTTTCAGCAATCCCTTGTGTTGTTGTTTCACCAATAGAACGCAGGATTAAAAAATGGTAAACACTTTTTTACAAAATTTCTTTAAAAAATATTGCTTTGAAACAATTATCTTTGTGGTGTAAAAAAGAATTATGGAACATTTAACAGATTTTACCATACATAATTTTAAAAGATTTAAGCAGTTGTCGCTTGAAGATATTGGACAATTTAATTTGATTGTAGGAGATAATAATGTGGGTAAGACAAGTGTGTTGGAAGCATTGCTTTTCAATACAAATATTATAGGTTATGAAAGAGTATTGGCGGCAATTCTAGCAGAAAAAGGCATATTTATAGAACGATCTAAAGGAAGAAATTATACAAATTTTTTAACATTATTTTTTAATAATCTTACAGGTATTGAGCAGTTTTCATTTGACTATAAAGTTTTAGGTGATAATTCCGTAAAGATATTTGATTTCAAAATTGTTAGAGGGGGAGAAGAAAACTTATCAGAAAAAGATAGAACAGCTCTTATAAAAAAAAATAAAGAATATGTATTTGGCGGACGTTATGGAGCAGGAAGTTATGATCGAGATTTGAGTGTTAGATATAATAATGGAGAATTGTTTTTTATTTCTCCTATTGAGGATCATCTGAAAGATTCTCCTACAACTTATCTTGACTATATTCCGTTTTCCAAAAGTTATAATAGTGATTTGGTTCGTTTTTATTCAGAGCATATTCAACGAAATAAAATAGCCAAAAACGAATTTATTAAAAATTTATCAAGTTTTATTCCAAATATTGAAGGAATTGAACTGACAACAAGATTAAGAGGAGATGCTTTAGATATAGAAATTGGGGAGAAAGGTATCAATACCTTATCGCCACTAATGATGTATGGAGACGGAGCAATTAAGTTAGTTAGAATTTTATTGCAAATAGCTGTAGCAAAAGGAAAACGTTTGATGATTGATGAAATAGATACAGGGATTCATTATAGCCGTTTTAAAGAGTTTTGGAAAATAATTCTACAAGCTGCCAAAAATTATAATGTACAGTTATTTGCAACAACTCACAATTGGGATTGTTTGAATTATTACAAAGAAGCATTAGAAGAATTGACAGACGAATTTCGAGAGCAATCAAGGGTTTTTACATTGATGGAATTGCCTGACAAATCGGTGAAAGCGTATAATCATAAATTTAAAAACTTTGAATTTGCTATTGATGGTGGTATTGAAATAAGAGGAGGGAATAATGGACTGATCTATCAGCACTCTTAAACAACTCAAATAAACAACAAAAAAAGGCAAAAGTAATCAATCGAGATTACCAAAACAAGGATCATTGGAACTTAGATACAGAAGCCTTAAACCCTTTAAAACAATTTTTTGATAAGTACTTTCATAAACAAAATGAAGCCAAATAAATACTTTTGGATAGTCCAACTACTCTGTTGGTCTATGACCATAATGATTGGACAAAACGAAGCCTTATCGCCCGAAGTGTCTTTGAAACAAGCCGACCAATTGTATCAAGATGGACAGTATAAGCAAGCCGCCGCTTTGTATTCCAAAATCGAAGCAGCAGGATTAACTTCCTCAACCCTTCAATACAATATGGGCAACGCCTATTTTAAAGCAGACAGTTTAGCACAAGCCCTTTTGCATTACGAGCGAGCATTGCGACTATCGCCCAAAGATGCCGAGATTCAACACAACATCGACTTTGCCCGCAAAAGCATTGAATTTAAAGCAGAAACCTATCCACTTATTTTCTACAAAAAATGGCTCAAAAACTTAGTAGATACTTTTTCTTCTACCGTTTGGCTCGTCTTAGGCGTCTTATTAATTTGGGTTGCTTTCTGGTTGGCTCGTCGTTTTCTTTATGGTAAAAACAAAGAAGAGAAAAAACGCTTTTTTGGTGGCGCAAGCATGGTCGCTTTTTTGTCGCTTTTGTGCCTAATTTTTGCCTTTACAAAATACGGTTATGAGCAACAAAAAGCCTATGCCATCATTTTTACACAAGAAGCCCAACCCATCAAAACAGCTCCGTCAGAAGACAGTCAAACCCAATTTAAATTATCCGCAGGCAATAAGATAAAAGTTGTGGATGCAATAGATGATTGGACAAAAATTCAATTAGAAGACGATAAATCAGGATGGATTGAAACGAAATTTCTCCGAACAATATGAGGTATTTTAGTGTTTTTTAAGTGCGTCTAAGATTTTTTTACGGCGAAGTGGTTTCACTAAATGTCACAGCTTTTACTAACGCTTGTTAGTTAAATTTGTATCTTTGTGGCTTAAAATAAATTTAAATTATGTCAGCAGTAACAGATATATCCCCTTTATTGAGTTTTACACCTACTGAAAATCAGGTAATGATTCAGCAAATGGTGCGAGATTTTGCAGAAAAAGAAATTCGTCCATACTTAATGGAATGGGATGAAAGCCAAACTTTTTTCAAAGAGTTATTCCCTAAAATGGGTGCTTTGGGCTTAACAGGCGTTTTAGTTCCTGAAGAATATGGTGGCGCAGGATTGGGCTACTTTGAGTATGTAACCGTTATTTCTGAATTAGCGAAAGTTTGTGGCTCTGTTGGGCTTTCTATTGCTGCCCACAATTCTCTTTGTACAGGACACATCTTGTATTTTGGCAACGAGGCGCAAAAACAAAAATACCTTCCCAAATTAGCAGCAGGCGAGCATATTGGCGCATGGGCTTTGACCGAACCCAACACAGGTTCTGATGCCATGCGTATGAAATGCGTAGCCCACAAAGACGGCAATGAATGGGTCTTGAATGGTACAAAATGCTGGATTACACACGGACAAACAGGCGATGTCATCGTAGTTATCGCTCGTACTGGCGAATTATTAGATTCTCACGGAATGACTGCTTTTGTGGTAGAAAGAGGCACACCAGGCTTAAAAGCAGGTAAAAAAGAAAACAAATTAGGGATGCGAGCTTCTGAAACAGCAGAAGTTATCTTTGAAGATTGCCGAATTCCCGAAGAAAACGTCTTAGGAGAAGTTGGTGCTGGATTCATTCAAGCCATGAAAATCTTAGATGGAGGTCGTATTTCTATCGCTTCTTTAGGTTTAGGCATCGCAAAAGGTGCTTACGAAGCATCTGTCAAATACGCAAAAGAACGAGAGCAATTTGGCAAGCCAATCGCACACTTTCAAGGCATTTCGTTCAAATTGGCAGATATGGCAACAAAGATTCAAGCAGGCGAGTTATTGACCTTAAAAGCGGCTGATTTGAAGAATAAAGGCAAGAAAGTAACCAAGCTGGGCGCAATGGCAAAGTACTATACTTCTGAAGTTGCCGTTCAAGTTTCTACCGATGCCGTCCAAGTTTTTGGCGGATACGGCTACACAAAAGATTTCCCCGTAGAGAAGTTTTATAGAGATTCTAAACTTTGTACGATTGGAGAAGGAACTTCCGAAATACAAAAATTAGTAATTTCTCGTGAAGTTTTGAAAGGAAATTAAAAAATATATATATCTTTACAGTATCGCAATATGCGAACATTTCAAATAAATTTAGTTCATTCTTCAATTTATTGAAATGAAATACAGCAAAAAGAAGTCTGTTAGGTCCTTACTTTTCCTAACAGGCTTTTTTTATGCCATTTTCCCTCCTGAGCAATAAAAAAGCCCATCTTTCATATGAAAAATAGGCTTTTACATCATTTTTTTTAGGAGAGAACGGTCAATTCCTCCGTCGTTACGTCTGGTCCTGCTATCCGCTATTATGGCTTGTCACTGTTCCTTGTAATAGTGTTGAAATCCACAACCACATAAACTACAAAAACAACTTAAACCACAAAAACTAACAAGCCATACCGCTACTATCAGGTCTATCTTAAACGGTCTCAACCGCTATCAAAGCCCCAAAAACAAGAATTTACGCTCTAATTTTAGAAGCATAATTATCCCTCACCTTTCTACTAATAAAAGTGCTCAAACCCTGCCCCTGCGTCGCCAAAATCTTCATTTTCTTCACCGTTTGCGATCCCGTCTGATCATAATTATAGCGGTAAGTTGTACCACCTTTAAACTGTACATCAATATAGTCCATACCAAATTGATACGCAATAACTCCTGAAACTCCTTGATTTGTGTATGTAATCATAACTGATAAATTTTGTTAATAAAATGAGTTCTAAAAACCGCATTTTGCCGTGACAATTTACCAATTCCATTCTAGTGTATCTGACCCTTATATAACGTTTTTTAAGGGGCTTTTGTTGTATTTTTAGAGAGGTTTATTGCGTTTTTTTACGGAAAAAAATGAGCCAATTTAGTTCGGCTATTTTTCCATTAAATCAGATAAATTTGTATGACTATTTATGTAAGTAAATCTATTTTTTCTTCTTGGTTTTCTTTTTCTTATCTGGAGCTTGTGTTAAAACAGAAGCTGCTAATGATTTTGCTTTCTTTGTTGATTTAGGATCTCTTAAAACTTTAGAAGCTAATGAAGCTAGTTCTTTGCTTGATTTTTCATTATTTGCCATTGTATTGGATTTTAAATTATGAGTAAATATTTATATTATTTTATAGTGTATAGTAAAGGCTAAAATATCACTAATGACATTTTAGCCTTTGTTGTGAATCTATTAGAATGATTTAAGGAAGGAAATACTTGGTGTAAAAAAATATTCTCCACCTTTCATTGTTACAAATCCTCCAATAGAAGGTTTAATCCTTTCGATTGAAGCATCATCCCCCCAAGTTTTGAAATGATTTTGTCCTGTATTATCATTACCTTGACCAATTATTGGATCAATTCCATGAGGCGAATTTGGCTTTCCAAATGGAAAGCTTTTTGAGTTAGCCCAGTTTCTTTGCATGAATTCAAATTGATTCGAAATATTATTATTATAAGCCATAAATAATAACCCAACATCTTTTTCTGGATGATTTTTTGATTTTGTAAAATCAATTCCGAATGTAATTCCTCTTCTTGGAAATAGATGTAATTTTTCAGATTCAGGGCTTTCAGCACCTCCATTTCCTCTTGGATTTGTTTTTCTAATGTGAGAATGGAAGGGACATTTAGAAGCTGATTGTGTATCAGATGAATAATTAAAATCATTCATTTTACCTGATGATTGAGGTTGTGGAGGCTCAACAGGTATCAAAGGATTTCCATTTCTAAAACGTCCAACTATTTGTGCACCTGCAAAATCGGCAGAAATATTTAGTGTTTCTGCTAATTTTTCTTCTGCTTCTCGAAATTTTTTGACATTTTGTTCTAATTTTCTAAAGATAAAATAGCTTCCAAAAGAGTCAGTTGTTGTGCCACCAGGATCATTTACTAATGCTAAATCTAGATTTGCTGTTGGGTTCCAATTATTTGTGCTGATAGAACCTGAGTTTACTTTATCATTTAATAAGTGAGGTTGTGATATACCATCAACATAACCGAAATGTTCAACATGATTGCCTGCCTCGTTTCGAATTCCTGCACCAACTTCTATATGAAAATCTACAATATCATTTGTGAATTTTTTCTTTAAGGAATTGGTCAATTTATTTAATATTTTTAAACTTGAATTTGCAATTATTAAAATTGCATGCCAGTCTTCTTGAAATTCAGTTTGCCAGTTTAAAATAGAGGGGTCATTAAGGCTTCCAGATTGAGATTTTGAACCTGCTCGAAAACTTTGATCTGTTGGTATTTTAGCAGAATCAATATCTAAGAAATTATATCCTGAATGGGACAAACTAAAGTTTAGAAATCTTCTGAATCCTTTTCGAGGATTTTGTTTAAAAGCATCACTATTTATTTTTTGTTGCTTGGCGGATATAATTTTAGGAATAATTACCTTTTTTAGAAGCTTTTTAGCTTTGGCTTTATCCTTAAATTTTAAGAAAATATGAAATGCGTTGTCTCTACCATGAGATTTTAAAATGTTTCCTTGTAAACCTGAAGCAATATTTTGAAAAGCTATTGAATTTGAGGAAATTGATTGATTTAACAATGTTGACATTGAGTTTGAATTTTTTAATTAAAAGGTCATGTTTTTTACGTATTGGACCAAATAAAATACGAGTCCTTAAAAAATAAGCTCTATTCAAATAACAAAAATCAATCAAAATCGTATCTTTGTCTTTAAGATAGAGATGCCCCATCCATTGCCAATTGGATTTGACTATTTCCAATTGCGCTGAAAAAAATGAGTAAGGTTATGTCTATTGGCTGGGTATTAAAAGATTTAGATTTCTGCCAGGAAACAATCTTTTGATACCTTTTTTTATTTATAGTTTACAAACATATATTTATTCTTTTTGTAAAAAAAAAACGATTTACAGTAATTTAATAAGTAGTTTTTTTCTTTATCTGGTATAAATGTGTACCAAAGCTGTGCCAAAAGTGTCTTAATGACATAAAGTCAGTTTTTTTGACAATTTGTATGACAAAAATACATCTATGTATTTTTATTGGAAAATCCTAATATTTCATCTGTTAATTTGGCAAAATTAGCATTTATTTGGCTCTCCTATTTATTCCTTTCATAGCAGTACAAACCCCAAAAAAATAGACCTGATAGCAGCGGTATGGCGACAGCGCAGGGGGGGGCAGACAGCCCGCAGCAAGGCAAGCCATAAGAGCGAATAGCAGGACTCCCCGTCACGACGAAGCAACCCACCATTCTCTCCTAATTCCTGAATTTCAAAAACTACCCGCTACAACTCTCACAATCGGGATCATCAACCGAACAAGTTTTCTTGACCTGTTCCAAATCCTTTAAACTTGGGGCAGACAAGACTTCTGATTGTGGCGTCTCTTGTGTTTGCGTCATCACTGGATTTGGGGCGACTTGATTGTGTCCATTTCCATTGACAATCGGTGCTTCAAGGGTTTGTGTATGACCGTTTCCATTGCCGTTTCCATTCGCAGTTGTTTGTAGCAACTCGGCACGCTGGTCGTCTTTTTGCTTCTTCGCATAAGCGGCATCCAACGTAAATTTGATCGGATCAACCGCCGCACGACTGCGTAGATAATACATGCCCGTCTTCAAACCTTTTTGCCAAGCGTAAAAATGCATCGAACTCAATTTCTTATAATTCGGCATTTCGACGAAGACATTGAGGCTTTGGCTCTGGCAAATAAATGCGCCTCGATCCGCAGACATATCAATGATGACTTTTTGTTTCAATTCCCAACTGGTCTTGTACAAATCTTTCAAATCCTGTGGCATTCCCTCAATGTATTGAATCGAACCATTGTTGGCAATCAACGCATTTCTAACATTCTCCGTCCACAAATTACGACTGATTAAATCTTTCAATAAGTGTTGGTTGATGACGATAAATTCACCTGATAAGACTCGACGGGTGTAGATGTTTGAGGTGTAAGGCTCGAAGCATTCATTGTTGCCCAAAATTTGCGAGGTCGAAGCTGTTGGCATCGGTGCGACCAATAAACTGTTGCGTAAACCATGTGTTTTGATTTCGGCTTTTAAGGCTTTCCAATCCCAACGGTCCGTCGGTGTCACCTTCCACATATCGTACTGCAAAATGCCTTTACTTGCAGGCGAACCTTCGTATGTTTCATACGTTCCCAAGCGTTGAGCAAGGTCTTTAGAAGAAGTCAAAGCACCAAAATAAATCGTCTCAAAAATCTCTTTATTCACTTGGCGAGCTTCGGGACTATCGAAGGGTAAACGCATCTTGATAAATACATCCGCCAATCCTTGTACACCGATCCCAATCGGACGGTGACGGAAATTAGAAGCCTTCGCTTCTTCGACAGGATAGTAATTGACATCAATGATTTTGTTGAGGTTGCGAGTCAATACTTGCGTAATCTCAAATAGTTTTTGATGATTGAATGTGCCGTCTTCTGATACGAATTTAGGCAAAGACAACGATCCTAAATTACAAACAGCGATTTCATCTTTAGAAGTGTATTGGATGATTTCTGTACACAAATTACTGGAGCGAATTGTGCCTAAGTTTTGTTGATTTGATTTTTTATTCGCAGGATCTTTGTACAATAAATAAGGCGTTCCTGTTTCGATTTGAGAATCTAAAATAGCAAACCATAAATCTTGTGCTTTGATGGTTTTTCTGGCTCTACCTTCTTGTTCATATTTGAGGTATAAAGCATCAAATTCTTCGCTATGCACATCGTATAAACCAGGTGCTTCGTTGGGACAGAACAGCGACCATTCGCCATTTTCTTTGACCCGTTTCATAAATAAATCTGGAATCCAAAGCGCATAAAATAAATCTCTCGCTCGCATTTCATCCTTCCCATGATTCTTTTTCAATTCCAAAAACTCAAAGACATCTGCATGCCATGGTTCTAAATAAATGGCAAATGCACCCTTGCGTTTATTTCCACCTTGATCAACATAACGAGCCGTATTGTTGTACACTCGAAGCATCGGCACCAAGCCATTAGAATGACCGCCTGTACCCCGAATATAACTGCCTTTTGCACGAACATTGTGTGCGCTCAATCCAATGCCGCCTGCTGATTGCGAAATTTTGGCACACTGAGAAAGCGTATCATAAATTCCTTCAATAGAGTCGTCTTGCATCGCCAATAAGAAACAAGAAGAACATTGAGGTTTGCGAGTTCCTGCATTGAAAAGCGTAGGCGTCGCATGAATGAACCATTTGTCAGACATCAACTCATACGTCTCAATCGCCGCCGCAATATCATTGCCATGAATCCCGATAGCCACTCGCATAAATAAATGCTGTGGACGCTCCACAACTTTTCCATTAAGGCGCAATAAATAAGAACGCTCTAAAGTTCTAAAACCAAAAAAATCAAAATTATAATCTCTGTCATAAATGATAGTGGAATTTAATAAGTCTTGATTTTGTTTGATGATGGCAAAAGTCTCGTCAGACAACAAAGCGGCTTTATCGCCTGTTTTTGGATCAACGTAATTGTACAAAGCTTTCATTGTTTTAAAGAAAGATTTGTTGGTGTTTTTGTGCAAGTTAGAGATGGCAATCCGAGCTGCCAATGTCGAATAATCGGGGTGAACCGTCGCCAAAGATGCTGCGGTTTCGGCTGCCAAATTATCCAATTCCGTCGTCGTCACACCATCATACAAACCTTGAATTACCCGTTTTGATATTTCAATATCAGAAATATATTTTGGATCAAGACTGTAGCATAATTTTTTGACACGGGCGGTGATTTTATCGAATTTTACAGATTCTCGTTTTCCATTTCTTTTTATGACATCCATAAGCTTGGTATTTTAAAGATTTATTATTGATTGATTTAATTAATTTTCTTTTTTTAAGGATCTTTTTAGGAGCGAAAGGTCCGTTGCTTCGTCGTTACGTTTAGGCCCGCTGTCCGTTCTTATGGCAAAAATTGCAACGTATTTAATAGGTTTGATAACCACAAAAACTACATAAACTACTTAAACCACAAAAACTAAATTTGCCATACCACTACCATCGGGGCTATTTTGCACAGTCTCAACCCAATCCAGATTAATCACTCGCTACCTGTCACTCGTCCCTTTTATTAAACTGCTAAAAAGAACCGTTCTTTACTTTTGCCCACAGCTCCAATGCGCTCGTAAAATTGTATAGCCCTCGTATTAAACTTGGGCGTTTGCCATTGAATCCAAGCGCAATCCAATGTAGCCGCATTAGCTTTAATCGTCTGAACCAATCGTTCCCCAATTCCTTGACTTCGATAAGACGGTCTAATGTATAGGCAATCCATATAGATGTAATGCACAGCATCCCACGTTGAGAATTGTGGCATAAACGTCGCATATCCAATAACGTCGTTTTCGTCAGTAGTGGCAATCAGACATTTGAGTTGTCGATCTTTAGAAAAGAGGGCATGGCGCATTTTTTCTAACTTACCTGTCTGTTCAAACTCCGCATGTTCTGCACATAAATTAATGATTTCTGGTAAGTCTTCTAATTTCGCAAATCGTATTCTGGAGGACATAGTTTTTTTATTTGGTGCTGTGGTTTTGTTAGTTCTTGGTGCTGTGGTTCTTAGTGCTGTGGTTTTGTTCGTGCCGTTGTACTGTGGTTTTTTATATTTTTACAATCGAGTATAGCAGTCCTATTTGAAAATGGAAAAAGTGTTTTTCACGCAAAGACCGCAGAGTTTTTCGCAAAGGTCGCAAAGAGATTGGTTTCTATCGAGCTTTGCGCTTCTTTGCGCTCTTTGCGTGAAATAAAAGTTCTGAACCGAATTAGGGTTGCTATAGCAACAATAGTACTCTTGTTCATTGGGCAAAATCGAAAGGAAAAACAACACTAAGAACCAAGAACTTCGACACTAAGCACCAGGTACGCAAGTACCTAAAAATCATCATCCAAGTCGAAAATCTGGTCTTTCTTATCCGCCATAACGCCAGATTTTTGGTAGTCAGCGACTCTTTTTTCAAAGAAGTTGGTTTTTCCTTGTAGATTAATCATATCCATAAAAGGAAAAGGATTTTTTGCATTATATACTTTATCGTAACCCAAAGAAATTAAAAGGCGATCTGCGACAAATTCGATGTATTCACACATTAATTCAGCATTCATACCGATGAGCGAAACAGGTAAAGCATCCGTTACAAATTCTTTTTCAAAAATGACGGCATCTGTAATAATGGAAATGGCTTCTGCATCTTCAGGCTTATTGTTGAGCATAGAATATAATAAGCAAGCAAAATCACAATGCAAGCCCTCGTCTCGGCTAATCAACTCATTGGAAAAAGCGAGTCCAGGCATCAATCCACGATTTTTGAGCCAGAAGATAGAACAAAAGCTACCTGAAAAGAAAATACCTTCGACAGCAGCAAACGCAATCAAACGATGTCCAAAAGAAGGAGCTTTGTCAATCCAGTTTAAAGCCCAGTTTGCTTTCTTTTTCACACAGTCCAATTTGTCCATCGCATTGAAAAGATAGTCTTTTTCTGCATTATCTTGGATGTACGTGTCAATTAGCAAACTATACGTTTCTGCATGAATATTTTCGATGGCGATTTGAAAACCATAAAAGCAACGAGCCTCTGCAATCGTTACGTCTTTCATAAAGTTTAAGACCAAATTTTCATTAACAATGCCATCGCTTGCTGCAAAGAAAGCAAGAACATGTTTAATGAAATGTCTTTCGTTATCACTCAAAGTTTCCCAATCGGTCAAATCTTGCTCTAAGTCAATTTCTTCTGCTGTCCAGAAACTTGCTTCGGCTTGTTTGTACATTTTCCAGATTTCATCATGTTGAATTGGAAAAAGAACAAATCGGTTTTGTTCTTCTGATAAGATAGGCTCATTGATAAGTTGGCTCATATTTGTATTATTTTGAGTTTGGGCATAGAATGCCTGTTAAGCAAATTGTGGGCAAATAGCCCAATAATTGGCATGTATAAAATCATCAGCTTTTTCGGGAAATCAGAAGAGAAGCCAAGTTCCAATATTCAAAGGTAGGTGTGTGGTTGTTTTTCTTATTGTAGCGTTAAGTTAGAACCATCTTCACAAATTTTTGTACTTCATTGCCTGATTTCTGCGAATATAGCAACTCCTGAAATGAAATGAAAAGTTTCTAGCCAAGAAGTTATTCACATACTGTGGATAACTTCTTAAACCCTTGATGAACAATATATTAGAAAAATGAAATTTATGTCATTTGTTAAATGATTGTTTTATAAGGAAAAGTACATATTTATAAATAGTATTTTAAATAAAACGAATTTTTAGTAGCTTGCAAAAGAGAGGAAATAAAAGTCAGTTATCAAATAGCTGCAAAATATTAAAAATATTCTTCCGAAAAATTTTGACAAATAAATAGGTATTTTGTAATTTAAGTTGATAATTGAAAATAAGAAGCGAATTAAGAAGTTTATAAGGTATAAATATAAAGTAAAGTAAGTATTTGAACATGCAAAATATTATCATTAATGCAATGAGAGAGACCTTGCAAAAATAGCCCTGATAGTAGTGGTATGGTGGCGGTTGAGACACACGGCTGTGTGTCTGAACAGTGCGCCACCATAAGAACGGATAGCAGGACTTTCCGAGACGACGAAGCACCTGACCTTTCGCTCCTATTAGAGCTTATATTATGAGTTCTTATGCTTAATATTATAAAAGGATATAATAAGAAGGAGAATTATGATTTACAGCAAAGATTTAGCAACCCCTATAGAATATTTGAAGGGAGTTGGACCTGTTAAAGCAGAAGTATTAAAAAAAGAATTAAACATCCATACTTTTGGGGATCTATTGTTACATTTCCCATTTCGATATGTAGATAAAACAAAGATTACAGAAATTGCAGACATAACAGAGGACAGCCAGTTTATTCAAGTTCGAGGAAAATTAACCCATCTTAGCACAAAGGGAGAGGGTAGAGGCAAAAGATTGGTGGCTCGAATAGCAGACCAAACAAGTTTCGTTGAGCTGGTATGGTTTAGAGGCGTTTCTTACTTTGAGAAGTTTTTGCAAAAAGGCAAAGAATATCTCGTTTTCTCTAAACCCACCTTTTTCAGAGGAAAGCCCCAATTTTCGCATCCCGAAATAGAAGAAATTACGAATCCCAACATTCCGCTATCCAGTCGGCTGATGCCCATCTATCATAGCACGGAAAAACTCAAAGCCAAAAAGTTAGATACAAGGGGATTGGCTCGCATCATTCAAAGTCTATTAGAAAAAATCACGGCATTAAGCATCCCTGAAATATTTACAGAAGAATTTTTAGCAGACCAGCAATTAATGGCTCGTTATAATGCTTTTAAGAACGTACACATACCAGTCAGTGAAAAGCACATTGCATCGGCTCGCTATCGCCTGAAATTTGAAGAATTCTTCTGTTTTCAAATGCGTTTGTTAAGAACGAAAAATGTTCGCAAAAAATTAGAAGGAATCGTTTTTGGGGAATTAGGGGAAAAGTTTCACGGCTTTTACAAAGAGAATCTCGGTTTTGAATTGACCAATGCCCAAAAAAGGGTTTTAAAGGAAATTAGGCGAGATACCATGACAGGTTCGCAAATGAATCGTCTGTTACAAGGAGATGTCGGAAGTGGAAAAACGGTGGTCGCTTTGATGACGATGTTAATGGCGATAGACAACGGCTATCAAGCTTGTATCATGGCACCGACAGAAATTTTAGCCCAACAGCATTACAAAAGTATTACGGAAATGGTGGAGGGACTGGACGTAAAAGTCGATATTCTGACAGGAAGCATCAAAGGCAAAAAGCGTCGAAATATGCTGGATTACTTAGAATTAGGGCTGATTGATATTTTGGTGGGAACCCATGCGTTGATTGAAGATTCTGTGAAATACAAAAATTTAGGAATCGCCATCATTGATGAGCAGCATCGTTTTGGCGTGGAGCAAAGAGGTCGATTATGGCTCAAAAATACGCCTGCCCCCCACATTTTAGTCATGACCGCAACGCCCATTCCCCGTACTTTAGCGATGACACTCTATGGCGATTTAGATGTTTCAATAATTGATGAATTGCCACCAGGAAGAAAACCCATTGTTACACTACATCGTTATGACAAAGATCGCTTAGTCGTTTTTGGTTTTCTAAGACAACAATTAGACAAAGGGCAACAAGCCTACATCGTGTATCCACTCATCGAAGAATCTGAAAACTTTGATTACAAAAACTTGGAAGATGGTTATGCAAGCATCACTCGTGCTTTTCCATCACCAAAATATCGTGTAAGTATTGTACATGGACAGATGCATACCGTCGATAAAGATTTTGAGATGGAACAATTTGTGGAGGGCAAAACCAATATCTTGGTCGCAACAACCGTAATTGAGGTTGGTGTCAATGTTCCGAATGCCTCGGTTATGATTATCGAAAGTGCCGAGCGTTTTGGCTTATCCCAATTGCACCAATTGCGAGGGCGAGTAGGAAGGGGAGCCGACCAAGCCTATTGCGTACTGATGACAGGACACAAAATAACCAAACATGGAAAAGAACGCATAGAAACGATGGTCGCTACCAATGATGGTTTTAAAATTGCAGAAGTGGATATGACATTGCGAGGTCCAGGAGACATTCAAGGACTTCAACAAAGTGGATTCGCAGGTTTACGGATGGCAAACATCGCCAAAGACCAGCGTATTTTACAAAGAGCCAGATCTGCTGCCACTTTACTCTTAGATGAAGACTTAGAACTCGAAAAAGAAGAACACGCCATCCTAAAAGCCTTTTTACAAACACAAGCCGAACAACTCAAACTCGAATGGGGACGGGTTTCTTAGTTTTTGTGGTTTAAGTCGTTTTTGTGGTTTAAGTTGTTTTGTGAGTTGTGTAGTATGTATCTTTATTCTCAAATCTCTGTTCTCACAGCGAAGTGGTCTAAAAGAAAAAACCACTTGCAAAACTACTTTGTTCCATTAGTTTAGTAAAAGCCCATACCTTTATAAAATCAAAACACAACAAAAACATGGCATTAGTGAAAACCTATGGAGGCGCAGTCTTTGGCGTTAATTCTACCACGATACAAGTCGAAGTTAACGTAAGCAACGGTACAAAATATGTCTTAGTAGGATTGCCTGACAATGCCGTAAAAGAAGGATTTGAGCGAATTCAAGCAGCCGTCAAAAATGTAGGGTATCGCATGCCAGGCATGAAAATCGTGGTGAATATGGCACCAGCCGACATTCGCAAAGAAGGCTCTGCCTATGATTTAACCATTGCTATGGGCGTTTTAGCAGCTTCAAAACAAATCCCTTCCGAACGATTAGAGGAATTCATCATCATGGGAGAATTATCCTTAGATGGGCGACTCAATCCCATCAAAGGCGCATTACTCATCGCCATTCAAGCCCGAAAAGAAGGATTCAAAGGATTTATTTTACCCAAAGAAAACGCCAGAGAAGCCGCTATTGTCGATGATTTGGAAGTTTATGGTGTCAACAATTTGGTGGAAGTCATTGAGTTTTTTGAGAAAAAAAGAGAGCTTCGTCCTACCATTATTGATACAAGAGAAGAATTTTTTGACAACATAGACAACGCAGCCATCAATTTTTCGGATGTTCGAGGACAAAAAAATATCAAAAGAGCCTTAGAAATTGCGGCAGCAGGCGGACACAATGTTATCTTAATTGGACCACCAGGAGCCGGAAAAACGATGTTGGCAAAGCGCATGCCCACCATTTTACCGCCATTATCCCTACGAGAAGCCTTAGAAACCACAAAAATACACTCTGTTTCAGGAAAATTGCCCACCAATACTTCCTTATTGGCATCTCGTCCTTTTCGTTCGCCACACCACACCATCAGCGATGTTGCTTTAGTAGGAGGCGGACAAGTCCCCCAGCCAGGCGAAATATCCTTAGCCAACAATGGCGTACTTTTTTTAGACGAATTGCCCGAATTTCAGCGAAGCGTCTTAGAAGTCCTTCGACAGCCCCTAGAAGACCGTTGCATCACCATATCAAGAGCCAAATTTAGCGTGGACTATCCTGCAAGTTTTATGTTAGTAGCCTCTATGAATCCCTGTCCTTGTGGCTATTATAACCACCCCGAAAAAAAATGTGTTTGTGGTCCAGGCATCGTCCAAAGATATTTAAACAAAGTGTCAGGGCCATTACTAGACCGCATCGACCTCCATGTTGAAGTCGCCCCCGTCTCTTATAATGAATTGGCAAGCGATGAGGAAACAGAAAACAGCCAATCCATTCGAGAACGAGTCATAGAAGCCCGAAAAATACAAGAAGAACGCTTCAAGGATACCACAGAAATCTACAGCAATGCCCAAATGCCCTCTCAGATGGTGAGAAAAACGTGCAAAATCGACCAACTCAGCAACAATCTCCTCAAAAATGCAATGGAAACACTCGGTTTATCCGCCAGAGCCTACGACCGCATCATCAAAGTAGCCCGCACCATCGCCGACTTAGCCAACAAGAAAGACATTCAATTTGAACACATCGCCGAAGCCATCCGCTACCGCCAATTAGACCGAGAAGGCTGGGCATCCTAAAAAAAAAAACCATTCAAAATAGGTTAACTAATGGATAGATGGGATTCATTTGCCGACATATATGTATTTTTACTATGGATTTACCAATAGCCATTAAAAAAAGCAAGATATAATTCCCTCTACTAAGAGGGAAATCAAGGGTGTGTAAGAACCTACCAAAACATCTGAAATCACTTCAAATACACAAAATTTACCATTAAAAAAATAAGGAGAGAACGGTAAATTCCTCCGTCGTACAGCATGCTCCTGCTGTCCGCTACTATAGCCAATCAATCTATCAAGAACAGAACCGAATAACTACTAAAACTACTTAAACCACAAAAAACGACTTAAACCAAATTGGCTATAACGCTACCATCAGGTCTATTTTAGAAGGACAAAACCCCTATCAGCTTCTCAAAACTCCCCAATAATGACCGAAAACAGCAACTTTGTCAAAGAATTAACGACATGTTAATATAAACTTTCTTCCAAAATCAAAAAAAGAAGGATAATTTTGTATCATGAGTCCTAATTCATTATTCCCAAGACAACTGCTCAACCACAAACTCAAGCATACTTTCATTTCCTATGATTTAAATAGGTCTCATATTTATGAGGGTGACCTACCTATACTTTAGATATAGATAATAATTTCGATGTATTTTTAACAAACAAGAAAATTAAATTACTATTTCAAATCTTTTTTTATGAAAAAATTTTTCCTATCCCTATTAACTTGTCTATTGCCCTTTTTGCTCAATGGACAATTTATATCCGAAATCCACTATGATAATACTGGAACGGATGCAGGCGAATTTATAGAAGTCTGTATTCCAAGTACTTTCACAGGAAATTTATCGGATTTAACAGTTAGCCTAATCAATGGCAGTGGCTGTTCAAGTTATGACATGCTAACAGTAGACTTATTTACTGTTGGAAGCACAGATGCAAATGGTACTTATTATACATGGTATCCAACATCTATTCAAAATGGACCAGACGGTATCCAATTAGATAATGCAGGAAGCATTGTCGAAGAACTATTTTATGAAGGTCTTGGAAGCTGCACAACAGGTACAGTCATCGGAGTTTCCGAACCAGGAGCCATAGGCGAATCACTACAGTTAGTGAATGGCGTATGGACAGGACCAAGCCCAGAAACACCAGGCGAAGCCAACCTCCCCCCAACTTTCGATTGCCCAACAGAAATGGTAAACTTCGGAGACGCCTGTGACGATGGCGATGTAGCAACAACAAACGATATAATCCAAAACGATTGTACATGTGCAGGAACAGTCCCAACCTTTGATTGTCCCACTGACATGACAAACTTCGGAGATGCGTGTGATGATGGCGATGCTGGCACAACAAACGATATCATCCAATCAGATTGTAGTTGTGCAGGCACAACAATTATGGCAGGAAGTTGTCCAACAGGAGCAAAAATAAATGAGTTCCACTACGATAATGCAGGAACAGATATGAACGAATTTGTGGAGATAGCCGTACCAGTCGGAGATGATGGCACACAAATTACAATTAGCCTATACAACGGAAGCAATGGCACAGAATATGGAAGTTACACATTAAGTGCGAGCGATTTAGTGAGCAGCGATGCGACTTTCGACTACTACGTATGGTCAGTATCAATGCAAAATGGCAATGACGGAATCGCATTAAGTTGTGCAGATGGAACTCAAATCCAATTCATAACTTATGAAGGAGCCTTCGCAGCGACAGACGGTCCATTTGCAGGAGTAACAGGAATAGATATTGGCGTAGCCGAGTCAGGAACGACAACAACAGATAGCCAATCCATCCAATGTGATGGCTCAGGAGTTTACAGCGTAGATTGTGCCTCAACACCAGGAGCAACCAACGATTTAAGTACTTGTGGAGTCGTTACTTTCGACTGCCCAACAGAAATGGTAAACTTCGGAGACGCCTGTGATGATGGCGATGTAGCAACAACAAATGATGTAATCCAAGCTGACTGTACTTGTGCAGGCACCATAGCCCCAATATTTGACTGCCCAATAGCGATGGCAAACTTTGGCGATGCATGTGATGATGGCGATGCTGGCACAACAAACGATATCATCCAATCAGATTGTAGTTGTGCAGGCACAATGATTATGGCAGGAAGTTGTCCAACAGGAGCAAAAATAAATGAGTTCCACTATGATAATGCAGGAACAGATATGAACGAATTTGTGGAGATAGCCGTACCAGTCGGAGATGATGGCACACAAATTACAATTAGCCTATACAACGGAAGCAATGGCACAGAATATGGAAGTTACACATTAAGTGCGAGCGATTTAGTGAGCAGCGATGCGACTTTCGACTACTACGTATGGTCAGTATCAATGCAAAATGGCAATGACGGAATCGCATTAAGTTGTGCAGATGGAACTCAAATCCAATTCATAACTTATGAAGGAGCCTTCGCAGCGACAGACGGTCCATTTGCAGGAGTAACAGGAATAGATATTGGCGTAGCCGAGTCAGGAACGACAACAACAGATAGCCAATCCATCCAATGTGATGGCTCAGGAGTTTACAGCGTAGATTGTGCCTCAACACCAGGAGCAACCAACGATTTAAGTACTTGTGGAGTTGTTACCTTCGACTGCCCAACAGAAATGGTAAACTTCGGAGACGCCTGTGACGATGGCGATGCAGCAACAACAAACGATGTAATCCAAGCTGACTGTACTTGTGCAGGCACCATGGCTTCAGGATGCGGAATCGTTGATTTAGGCGCAGCAACCATTGCTTGTAATGCCGAAACAGATGGCGCAGATGCCGTAACAGTAAGCATTCCTTACACGGGAATGGACGCAGATGTAACCATCACAAACAACGGAAGCGGTACAATTGGCGGAGATGATCCAGCAGCAGTAACCGACGGAACAATTACAATTACCTTATTAGAAGGCGAAACATATGACATCACAGTAAGCGGTGGCGTTTGTGCAGGATTCAATGCAACAGGTACAATTGACGCCCTTGAATGTGCGCCAGTACAAGCAGCTTGCGATGATTTGTTCATTGGCAATTGCGATGCAACCCCAACAGTCATTGATTTTGAAGGATTCGACGGTTCTGGTTTTTCTACAAACCCACTACCTGGTCAATTATGCTCTCAAAATTGGGCAAGCACAGGATTCTCTGACGGAGCATTCACCTTTGGCGACATCGCAGATATGGGCGATTATGCAAACGACACCACAAGCGGTGGAGTTTCAGGTGGAGGCATTTACGCCTACATTGGTGGAGGTGCAACAGCACTTTGGATTCAATCAACAGGAAGCGACTTCACACCAGGAACAATCACGTTAAAAGTTTGTAACAACTCTGGCGGAACAATGACAGATATAAACATTGCGTACGATCTTTTAATTTTAAACAACGAAGCAAGAGCGAGTCTATACAGTTTCGCTTACTCAATAGATGACGTTACATACACACCAGTTGCAGCATTAGACACAGCAGGTGGAGACGTAGCAGATGGAATGCTTACAACCGTAAACCAAGCAACAACACTTTCAGGCATTAATTTAGCCGATGGCGGTTGTTTATACTTACAGTTCTCAAGCGATGATTTTGGAGGAAGCGGTTCTCGTGACGAATTTGGATTAGACAATATTTCTATTTGTGCAGGTGCTGTCGAAGCCTGTGATTCTAATGCTGGAAACTTCCCGTGGTTTGATACAGGAAACAAACCTGCCAATACAAACTCTGATTCTGGAACAGAAGGCTCGAACTAATTTTCTACAGATTTAATAATTAATTCAAACATTTTTTATGGTTTTACATCTCAAAATATATGCTTTTAGGAGAGAACGGTAAAGTTGCTCCGTCGTCAAGGCGAGGTCCTGCTGTCCGTTCTTATGGCTAAAAGTTTCAACGGCTTTAGAAGTTATGTAACCACATAAACTACTTAAACCACAAAAACCAAATTAGCCATACCACTACCATCAGGTCTAGCTTACACAGCCGCAACCGCTATCAACGGAGTAGATGCAAGGCATTTCCAAAATGCCTTAGATTTCAACAGCTCATAGGAGTAAATACCTGTCAAAATAGACCTGATAGGAACGATAGGAAACAGCGTTGGCAAAAAAAGCCCAGCTTTCCTTTAGTGGATAGCAGGGACAGACGCAACGACGAAGCAATCTACCGTTCTCTCCAAAGAAAAAAGCATAGAAAAAAAGTGTAAAACTTTAATCTTAGAAAATAATCGACATGAAAAATATAATTTATAAAATTTCAATAATAACCTGCTGTCTACTGGCTTTTATGGCGCAAAAAACACTTGCACAAGGGTCAGCCTTAGACATATGTAATTGCGATGGCTCGGCTGGAATGCTGGTGGCTGTTGCAGAAGCAGGAACCTTTGATGATACAAAAACTCAGGTATATCTTTTAACAGATACAGCAGGAGTCATTATAGATGTCAATGCAACAGGCAGTTTTGCCAATGTACCCACAGGTACATACAATGTCTATGCCTTGAACTATGATGCGACAGATGCAAATGCAAATCAAATTACCGATAATATAGAGTTAGGCGACACACTACTTAACAATCTTACTGTAGGCGTTTCAGAAGGGCTTTGCTACGATTTACAAGAGGCAGCCGCCAGCGTCAATCAATGTGATTTAGACGAAGAAACAAACCTAACCGCAACAACTTGTGACCCATCAATGGTCGGTACGAATACCGTTACCTTGACGAATAGTTCAGGTTGTGACAGCCTAGTCACGACCACAACAACATTATTAGCAAGTGACGAAACCAACTTAACAGCAACAACATGTGATGCAGTAAATGCAGGCATTGATACAGTTACATTAATGAATAGCGCAGGCTGTGACAGTTTGGTAATTACCACTACCACATTATTAGCAAGTAGCCAAACCAATATAGAGGAAACGACTTGTGATGCAGTAAATGTAGGTATTGATACAGTTACTTTAACAAATAGTGCAGGCTGTGATAGCTTAGTCATTACCAATACCATTTTATCAGCAAGTAGCGAAACCAATATCGGTGGAACGACTTGTGATGCAGCAAATGTGGGAATTGATACAGTTACCCTAATGAACAGCGCAGGTTGTGATAGCTTAGTGATTACCAACACAACATTAGCAGCAAATGATACAACTTATGTATCTGCAAATACTTGTAATCCTAACTTGGCTGGAATGACCACAGAAACGTTGCAAGGTCAATTATGTGATAGCGTTGTAATTACCACCACAACATTGTTAGCAACAAGTGAGACGAATTTAACAGCAACAACATGTGATGCAGTGAATGTAGGCGTAGATACAATGACTTTAACAAATAGCGCAGGCTGTGACAGTTTAGTCATTACCACCGCAACACTTTCTGCAACAAGCGAGACGAATCTAACAGCGAGAACTTGCGATGCAGTGAATGTAGGTATTGATACAATGACTTTGACAAATAGTGCAGGCTGTGACAGTTTAGTGATTACCACAACAACTTTGTCATTAGATAGTGAAACAAACTTAATGGCAACAACATGTGATGCTGCAAATATAGGTGTTGATACGGTTACATTAATGAATAGTGCTGGTTGTGACAGTTTAGTCATTACAAATACCACATTAGTTGCAAGCAGCGAAACAGTGTTGCCAACGACTTTTACATGTGATGTGAATTTAGTTGGAACAGATACCTTGATTTTAATGAATATTGCAGGTTGTGACAGTTTAGTGATTACTGATGTTGCATTGGGTGATTGTACAAATCCAACAACTTTAGAAGTTTGTAATTGTGATGGTTCAGCAGGAACATTAGTAGCCGTAGCAGAACCAGGAACGTTTGATGAAGCCAAAACACAGGTTTACATTTTGGTTGATGCAAATGGTTTAGTGATGATGACGAATGATAACGGAACATTTAACAATGTACCGACAGGTACATACACAATTTACGCATTAAACTACGATGCCAACAATCCGAATGCCAATCAAATCACTGATAATATAGAAATCGGAGACGATTTGTTAGCCAACCTTACCATTGGTTCTAATGATGCACCATGCTATGATTTACAAGGCCCTGCCGATGCAAGTGTCAATCAATGTAATCTTGATGGTGAAACATTGTTAAGTGCAACAACTTGTAATCCTGATGAAGTTGGAATGGACACACTTACCTTAATGAGCAATACAGGTTGCGACAGTTTAGTAATAACGACAACAACCTTATTAGATGGAAGCGAAACCTTAGTAAGTGGAACAACGTGTAATCCTGCCAATGTCGGAACAGATACATTGACATTAACAAACAGTGTGGGCTGTGACAGCTTAGTGATTACCACCACAGTATTAGGAGCGAACGATACAACTTATGTAAGTGCAACGACATGCGATGCTACATTAGTAGGCATGATGACAGAGACACTGCAAGGGCAATTGTGCGATAGCGTCGTAATCACCACAACAACGCTATTAAGCGGAAGCGAAACGACATTAACGGCGACGACATGCGATGCAACAATGGTAGGCGTCGATACAGTAACATTGATGAATAGTGCAGGCTGTGACAGTTTAGTGATAACGACCACAACCTTAGCCGAAGGCGACGAAACGGCATTAACCGCCACAACCTGCGATGCAACAATGGTAGGCGTCGATACAGTAACATTAATGAATAGCGCAGGCTGTGACAGTTTAGTGATAACGACCACAACCTTAGCCGACGGTGACGAAACGACATTAATGGCGACGACATGCGATGCAACAATGGTAGGCGTCGATACAGTAACATTAATGAATAGCGCAGGCTGTGACAGTTTAGTGATAACGACCACAACCTTAGCCGAAGGCGACGAAACGGCATTAACGGCGACGACATGCGATGCAACAATAGTAGGCGTCGATACAGTAACATTAATGAATAGCGCAGGCTGTGACAGTTTAGTGATAACGACCACAACCTTAGCCGACGGTGACGAAACAGCATTAATGGCGACGACATGCGATGCAACAATGGTAGGCGTCGATACAGTAACATTGATGAATAGTGCAGGCTGTGATAGTTTAGTGATAACGACCACAACCTTAGCCGAAGGCGACGAAACGGCATTAACGGCGACGACATGCGATGCAACAATGGTAGGCGTTGATACAGTAACGTTGATGAATAGTGCAGGCTGTGATAGTTTAGTGATAACGACTACAACCTTATTGGCAAGCGACGAGACAATTTTACCAACAATATTCACTTGTGATGCTGCTTTGGTAGGTGTTGATACACTTACTTTAACAAATAGCGCAGGCTGTGATAGTTTGGTTATTTCAACAGCCGCTTTAGGAGATGATTGCGGACCACCACCAATTGAGATATGCTTATGTAATGGTGATGATACTAACTTTGCAATAATGTCAGAACCAGGCTCATTCGATACTTCAAACAACACACAAGTCTACATCTTAACCTCTTCTTTTGGAACAGTGTTAAGCAATAATACAGATGGTAATTTTGATGTATCACAATTGATAGATGGAACCTATGATATTTACGCACTGAACTTTGCAAATGCTGATTCAGCAACAGTTGTTCCTGCTTATGAAGTAGGGCAAGGCATTGATGCTTTTGTCAATAGTGGTGTTGCAGGGTGTTATGACATATTAGGTCCACAAGCCATTGCCATTAATCCTACAAGTTGTAACTGTGCGGTTGATTGTTCAAATGTAGTTGCGCCTGTTATAGCAGACATCATCGCTTGTGAAGGTGACCCGACTGTTATCGTTTTAGGAAATACAGGCAATTGGATTATCAATGAAGTCTTATTAGATCCTATTTTGGGAATTGAAGGTGATGCGAATGGTGATGGTATGCGAGATGATGACGGATTTAATTCAGATGATGAATTTGTTGAAATTATCAACGATACAAATGGAGCAATCGACATCAGTGGATGGACATTGAATGATGCAGGAAGCCTAAGACATACATTCCCCTCAGGAACGATAGTTCCAAGTGGCGGAGCGATTGTCATATTTGGTGGAGGCAATCCAACAGGTCTATTCGGTGGAGCAATCGTTCAAACAGCTTCAACTGGATTTATTGGCTTAAATAACGGAGGCGATCAAGTATTCTTAATAGATGCAGGTGGAAATACCGTAGCTGATGTAACAATAGGCGCAGAAGGAGGACAAGATCAGTCATTGACGCTTGATCCAGATTTAACGGGTACTTTAACCCTACATACAATGGCAAGTACATCAGGAGGAACATCATTCTCGCCAGGTACACAAGCCAATGGAACACCTTTCTCAAGCACAGGACAAACGTTCAACTTCTTTGCAAACTATCCACCAGGAATGGGAGATACCTTAGCAACACAAGTAGGTTTGTATGATCCAATGCCAGCAACAGGAACAACAGCAACAATTTATGTTACAGCCGTTCAAGGCACTTGTGAAAGTGAGGCGACTTTGGTAAATGTAACTGTTGAAACTGCACCATTTGCGGAAATTATCACTTTAGATAGTCTTTGTAATGTAGAGGGTGGAGCATATCCTACAACAATTGATTTAAGTACATTAGTCCTTAATGGTGCTGGTGGTATTTGGATAAATGAAACAGGAGATACCATTACAACCTTCGATTCAAGCGATGTATCTTTTGGAGATTATGGAGTAACATATACCTTAAATCCAACAGAAGGAAGTACATGTAGTGCTGTTTCTTACGATGCAACGATTAGAGTAATTAATTGTGGAGATGTTTGTGATGCTTTCACAGGGTCAATCTCACAAGAAATCGTTTTATGTGAAACAGGGAATACAGAATTAGTACCAACAGGTGCGGGCTTTATCGGTCAATTTGCTCCCGAAATCTTTATCAGCGAAATTCATTATGATGATGAAAGCGTTGATGACTTAGAAGGGGTAGAAATTACAGGTACAGCAGGTTACGACTTAGCAAACCATACCATCCTTGCTTACAACGGAAATGGTGGCGGTATCTACGAAACGATTCTATTATCAGGAGTCATTGTCAATACAGGAAATGGCTACGGAGCTATATTCATTCCAATTGGTGGATTGCAAAATGGCCCAGATGGTCTTGCCTTAGTGGATGACAATGGAAATGTTGTAGAATTTTTGAGCTACGAAGATGTTATTACCGCAACAGACGGAGCAGCAACAGGAATGACAAGTGAAGACATCATTGTTACAGAAAACAACTCAGTAACCAATGGATTCTCTTTACAATTAGGAGACAACGGCTGGTACGGACCTATCGAAAATACTTATGACGCCATCAATGATAGTTTAACGATTGGGGCACAAAACCAAACAGTCATTTATGATTTCTATGATAGTGCTGATTTAAGTAATTTATTGGCAAGTGCTTCAAGTTATGACCCAATGACAGCAGCAGGAACAATAGATTCTATTTGGGTAGTTGCCAATGATGGAGCTTGTTCAAGCGAAGCAGTTGTTTCTGTCATAATAGCACAAGCAGCACCAAGCGCAACAGTAATAGATACAACCTATTTATGTAACGTTGTAGATGGAGCATTTCCAACATCTATTAATTTAGATGATTTAGTTGTAGAAGGTCCTAATAATGGTGGGACAACATTCTGGTCATTAGACGAGATGTTTGTATTCCAAACCAATATAGATGCGACAACAATAGGCGTAGATACCTTAACCTATCTTTACACGATTCTACCATCTACCGATGCAACTGAATGTGAAGCAGCAAATATAGAAGCAGTAATCATCATTGAAAACTGTGATATACCTGATCCATGTGCAGGCTTTGAAGCACCAATAGCAGAAGACGTTGCCTCTTGTGAAGGACAAGCAACAGCCATTACACCAAATGGTGGAGGCTTTGCCAATGGAAGTACGACAGTCACTTATAACTTTTATGACAACGACCCAACACAAGGCGGAACATTATTAACAAGTGGAGCAAGCTATGACCCAATGACAGAAACAACGATTTGGGTAACGGCTGCAAGCGATGTTTGTGAAAGTGCTGCAATTAGTGTCTCAGTAGTTGTTTTTCCAGAAACACCAACTACTACGCTAAACAATACAACTGTTTGTAATGATCCATTGGAAGGCAATACAAGTGTAAACTTGTCAAGCTTAATTGCTGATGGTTCGACTGATGGCGTATTCACAGATGCAGCAGGAAATACCGTAACAAGTTTTGACGGAAACGGATTGGAAGTGGGAGAGAATACCTTTACATACACTGTAAGTAGTGTTTGTGGAAATCAAGTCTCAACTGCAACAGTTACAGTTGCCGATTGCTTATTACCAGGAGAATGTCCAGACTTGGACGCACCTATTGTGGTTTCCTTCTTTATTTGTGAGGGTAGCGCATTACCTACTTTAACACCAGTATTAGGTTACTTAATAAACGAACCTTTTACATATTACTATTATGATGCAAATCCTGAAAACGGAAATGCAAACTTATTAGGAACAGGTTCAAGTTTCACCAATACAGGAATTAGTGAAATATGGGTAACTATCATTAGAGAAGATGGTTGTCAAAGTTCGGCTGCCGTTTCTTACCTCAATATCAATACTGCACCAACAGCCGCAACATTAAACAATGCAACGGTCTGTAATAGTAGTGAAGAAGGCAATACAATTGTCGATTTAGCTTCTTTAATTGTAGACGGAGGAACGAACGGAATCTTTACAGATGACAACGGAACCATGATAACAAGTTTTGATGGAGATGGACAAGCTACAGGTAATTACACAATTACCTATACTTTGCCTTCCCCAACAGGATGTGGAGATGCAACAACTACTACTACAATTACCGTAGAAGATTGCTTTATTCCTGATCCATGTGAAGGTTTTGCCGTGCCAATGGTGGAAGACGCTTCTTCTTGCGGAGGCGAGCCAGTGGTCATTATGCCAAATGGCGGTGGACTTGACGGAACAGTTACTTACAATTTCTATGACAATGATCCTGCCAATGGTGGTTCATTATTAGGAAATGGTACGAGCTATGAATTAGCCAATACAGGAACGATTTGGATAACAGCCATTGGTGGTGACAATTGTGAAAGTGCTGCGGTAAGTGCCACAGGAACAATTATACCATTACCATCAGCAGATATCAACGATGATGTTGTCTTATGTAATAATTCAACAGATGGCGCAACAAGCGTTGTCTTAACAGATTTGATTAGCAATAGTACAACTGACGGAACAGTTACTGATGCAGACAACAATGTAGTTACTACATTTGATGCAGATGGATTGACGGAAGGAGAATATACCTTTAACTATAACTTTGACAACGGTTGTGGAGATTTGGTTTCTTTCACGATTACCGTAGAAGATTGCTTCGTTCCAGACCCATGTGAAGGTTTTGCAGTACCAACAGTTACAGACCTTACAGTTTGTGAAGGAAACAGCGCAACAATCTTACCAAGTGGAGGCGGATTAGGCTCAACAGTTTCTTACAATTTCTACGACAATGATCCTGCCAACGGTGGAGCTTTATTAGCAAGTGGCGAAAGCTACGAACCTACTGCTTCAACAACAATCTGGGTTACAGCAATAGGAGGGGATAATTGTGAAAGTACAGCAGTTAGCGTTTCAGCAGAAATTTTACCAGCAACACCAACTGCAACTTTACAAAGTGATACAACAATTTGTTCTGATAGCGGAGTATTCTTAGCAGACTTGATTCTTTCTGGCGATGATACAGGAAGCTTTACAGATGAAAATGGCGAATCAGTCATTGGAATTGATGGAAGCATTGCTGGTGCAGGAAGTTTTGTATTTACCTACACAATTGAAGGAAACGACGCTTGTGGAGACAATACCTATACAACAACGGTGACGGTCTTAGGAGCAGCACCAATGGCAGTAGTTGAAGATGCTATTCTTTGTAATGAGTTTGGCGAAGGTCCTGCCTTTATTTCATTCTCCAGCTTAATCACAGACGGCGATTCAAATGGAGTCTTTACAGATAGTGAAGGCAATGTTGTGACATCAGCCGATGGAATGATATTAGATACAGGTCTTTACTTCTACAACTATACTCTAACAGGAGCTTGCAACGAAAATGTATATGCTTTCACTGTGGAAGTTGTTGATTGTGTCATACCACCTGTTTGTCCTGCTATTGCCATTGTAGGAAGCGATAATGTAAGTGTTTGTTCTGGTGAGACCGTAGAATTAGAGGTTACTGTTGAAAATACGAATGTAGCAGACATTATGTGGTCTACAGGAAGCACAGGAACAGCATCAATTACTTTAAATGACTTGACAAATTCAAGTTGTGAGCCAATGACTCAAACAGTCACTGCAACAATACCAAGCGTATCAGACGATTGTACAGATCCAACAACGGTAAGCTTTGACATTACGATTTTACCTGATCCTTCAAATAATGTAACCGTCATCGAAGATGGTTGCAGCATTAGCGTAACAGCTTGCGAAGGCGCAACAATCAGCTATTCAGTTGATGGAAGCGGATTAGTGGAAGGAGCGACTTACAGTGTGAATCCTCCATCTGGAACAACAATGATGCAAGATGTTATGTTTGTTGTTGCTACTGATTGTGGAACGCACAATGTCGCAACACAAGGTATTGACTGTACAACTGAAAGCATCCAATCTATTGGAAACTTTGTATGGGAAGATGAAAACCAAAATGGTGTTCAAGATCCAGGAGAAACAGGTGTGGAAGGCGTAACAGTGTCACTATACAATGAAAACGGCGATATTGTAGACCAAACAACGACTGATGCAAATGGTTTCTACGGCTTCTTCGATGTCGATGCAGGAAACTACTACATTGGTTTTGAATTCCCTGCTGGTTTTGAAATTACACAGCCAAATATAGGAGGTAATGCCGTAGATAGCGATGTCAATACAGATGGATTTACAGACGTATTTGCCGTTACAGAAACATCAACTGACTTAAACTTTGATGCAGGTATTTTTACGAATACAGATCCTTGTGCGGACTTTGAAGCAATTGCTTCTGTAGTTTGTAACAACCTTGAAGGAACATACCAAATCATCTTAACTTTTGAAGGTGGAAATCCAGGAAGTGATGGTTATCTCATCATAGACAACCTTACAGGAGCGACTGTGACAACCACAAACAACAATCAATTATTCGGACCATTTGCCAACAATGCAGGCGGTTTTAATTATACCATTAGCTCGGCAAACAATCCCGAATGTGTGAAAGTTGTTTCTGCTTCTTTAGTAGATTGTGTGGTTACTTCTATCGAATTATTAGAGTTTGATGGAGAGGTGAAAGACGATGGTAACTTCTTATTCTGGTCTACGGCAAGTGAACGAGACAATGACTACTTTACCCTAATGCGTTCTATTGATGGCGAAAACTTTGAGCCAATCAATACACAACAAGGAGCAGGTACAAGCAACATTGTCAATCACTACGATTTCTTAGATGCCAATGCACCAAACGGATTTAGCTACTACCGTTTAGATCAAACAGATTTTGATGGAACAACAAGCCGTTCCAACATCGTAGTCTTATGGAGAGGCGAAGTCAATAACAGTACCATGAACATTGTTCCTGTACCTGCTACAAACTTCATCAACGTAAGCTATGTTACAGAATCAAATACACAAGTCGAAATCCAAATTTTCGATGCCATAGGACGATTGGTCAAAACAGAGAAAATTGAGGTAATAGAAGGTATCAACCAACAACAAATCAATATCTCAACCTACAGCGCAGGTGTTTACTTCTTAACCATCCAAAATGGCGAAGAAACTATCACCGAAAAGTTCGTTAAAGAATAAACACTAAGAATTTAATGACAACAAACAAAACCCCAATAACTTTTATGAGTTATCGGGGTTTTTTCTTTTAGATTGTAACAGGATAGGGGTTGTGTCCATGAAAAATAGACCTGATAGTAGCGTTATAGCAAAAAGCAAGGCAAAATATTTTTTGCGAAGGCTTGCTATAGTAGCGAATAGCAGGACTTTCCTCAACGATGAAAGACAAACCTTTTTCTCCTTAATTACGTTTTTATATAAAAAAAACATGTATATTGCTCCTTTTTTTTAGGAGAGAACGGTCTATCTTTTATTATAACGGATGGTCCCGCTATACGCTAATATGGCTAACAAATATCGGAAATTCAGGCTAAGTAGGACAATCCAAAAAAACTATATAATTCGCAAAGACCAGTTAGCCATTCCGCTACTATCGGGTCTATTTTTCACGGTCTAAACTGCTATAAAATAAAATATGGAAACAATTCAACCACAAACTAAGAGATACTTATTCAAAATCTTCATACTACTTATGATTTTGGGGCAGCTTAATGTAGAGGGAAATACTACTTTTGAAAGCAATAGTATCTGTGAATCAGGAGTAATTAAAAGAGGTCCTTATCTATCTTTAGACACAACAACCCAACTAAATAACGAAATAAAAGTTCGTTGGCGAACCGATGAAGAGGAGTCTTTCAGTTTTTGTTTTAAAGAAATAACCGCCTCAAACTACACCTGTCAGACCATCACAGGAACTACCACAACAATAGCCATACCTTATGATTTTCTTGGAAATCTTACAACTTGTGATGTTATTGATTATGAAGCAACTGTGCCTATTAGTAGCCAAAATACATATAACTATGAAATTAGGTGTTTAAATGGACTTGTTTTGAAAATAGGAGAAATCAATCCATATCCTACCAATACAACAGAAGCTCCTTTAAATATATGGATTACAGGAGATGGAGGATATGCACACGGGTTAAATCTCGTAGAAGAAGCCTATTCCCGATATTTAGGTGATGTAAATTTAGATGGATTAATTGATGATAAAGATATAAGCAAAAAGAGTGACTTCATTTTGATGTTAGGCGACAATGCTTATGCAGAACAAGCCCAGTTCGATGATGATTTATGTAATACTGTCATAGTACCTTGTCCTACAAGTGATTGCCGTTCTGATGGCGGGGATTTTGCATACCAAAAAGCAATCTTTGATCAACAAGGAGAGATATTTAAGAACAACATAATGTGGACAACGATAGGAAATCATGAGGTTGATTACAAGATGTTTGATAGAAACTACCATGAATTTGCTGAAATATTCCCTTATTTGCCCGAAAACAAAGGGTATTATTCTTTTGATTATGGTAAGGTGCATTTTGTTTGTCTTAATTCTGAAATAGGCAATTCTTTTTTTAGTGAGACAGCTATAGAGATGAAGAATTGGCTTGTAGAGGACTTGACAGCCTCTAAAGAAACGGCTGAGTGGACAATCGTATATTTTCATCATCCTATTCATACAGCATCTCCTCGTGCGCAAAGAAATACCCTTATCTCTGATGCTAATGCTGTAACAGACCTTAGTAAGATAGAGTTTGATATGAGAACGATGATTAATAATTTTGCTGAAATTGTAGATACTTTTGAGGTGGACTTGGTGATGACTGCACATGCTCATCATTATGAACGGTCTTTTCTGATAGATGGCTACTATAATGCCAATGACCCAGCACAAGCTGTGTTTGATGAAAATAATCCTGATATGTTGCTTGATGATGGCTGTGAAGGTTGTTTGCAAGCTTACGATAATGATCCTCTAAACTATGATTATGAGAATTTTAATGGAAGCTATTTTACGAAAGAAGATAAAGGAACTGTTTATATGTTATTGGGAGCTTCTGGTAAGTTAGATGTTCCTGCTGTGTACCATGATTTCTTTGTTCATCCTATGATGCGCCCTTTTACGACACCCACTACTTTTTCTAATGGATCACAGTCTGTCACAAACGGTGGAAAAGGACTTTTTGAAATTGGATCAGCAAATTTAGCCATTAGAAACGATTCGCTTGTTCTGGAATATATTGTTCCTGATAATGAAAATAATGGTTATGTTGTTAGGGATAAATTTACTATTTACAAACCTTCAGAATGTGAAGATGTTCCTGTCGTTTTGAATACGACGACTATTTGCAATGATCCTTCAGAAGGCGAAACCAATGTCGTTCTTGAAAGCTTGGTTGTCACAGGAACAACCAATGGGATATTTACAGATGCAATGAATAATGTCGTGGAAGTTGTAGATGGAAGCACTTTGCCAATAGGTGATTATACTTATTCATACATTATTCAAGGTGTTTGTGAAATAGAGGAAGTAACCACAACAGTTACCGTTACTGAATGTGAAGTAATTCTGCCTTGTCCACTCAACTTAGCAGCCCCTATTGTGAACGACTTTTCTATTTGTGAAGGGGATGCTCCACCAAGTTTGAGTCCATCTATAGACTTTGTTCTTGAAGAACCCTATGATTTTCACTACTATGATGCTGATCCCGCATCTGGAGATGCCAATTTATTAGGAACGGGTTCAAGTTTTACTGTTGAACTCAATGAAACTTGGGTGACTGTTGTTATAGATGAAAATGGTTGCGAAAGTCCTCCTGTGATTTCGACATTAAACATCAATGCATCACCTACAGTCATAATTGAAAATGCGATAGTTTGCAATAACAGTAACGATGGAAATACTTCTGTCGAACTGATTTCGCTAATTACAGAAGGGCCAACAGATGGGGAGTTTGTCGGTATTTTTGCAAATATAGGAGGTGATCCTGCTATGTTTAATGGGGTAGGCGTTGCTGTTGGAGATTATGTAATTACTTACGTATTACCTGCAATAGAAAACTGTGCAATGGATTCTACTGAATTTTTTATAACAGTATCAGATTGTATTACGTTTGATCCGTGTGAAAATTTTAATGAACCAGTTATTGAAGGAACTACTTATTGTGAAAACCAAGCACATCCCATTAATCCATCAGGTGGAGGAATAGGCGATACCGTAATCTATAATTTTTATGATAGTGATCCAATGACAGGTGGACTTCTTTTAGCGACAGGAGCAACTTTTGAACCAGAGCAGTCAGGAGAGTATTGGATAACAGCCGTTGAAATTGATGGAACTTGCGAAAGCTCTGCCATTGTCATCAATGTCAATATCTTAACCGAAGCCTTGCCTGCGGATATTGAAAGTGTGACAGTTTGCAACAATGACGATACAGAAAATAATAGTATAATTTTAACAAGCCTAATTACAGATGGAATCACAACAGGTGTATTTACAAATAATGATGGAGATACGCTTACAGTGTTTGAGGCTATTGACTTAAATGAAGGAATTTATGAATTAACTTATACAATAAGTGTGACTTGTGGTGATGCCATAACTCAATTTTTTATAATAGTTGAAGACAATTGTACAATGAATCCATGCGATAATTTTGAAGTACCTATCATTGAAAACCTTAACTATGTTTGTAAGAATGAAGCAAATGGAGAAACGATTCTTGTACTCAGTAATCTAATCATTGAAGGGGCTACAGGTGGAACGTTTTTTGATGAAGATGGAACCGAAGTTACTGTGATAGATGGAACCGTACTGGAAATAGGTTCTTATACCTATACTTACGAATTTACAGAAGGTTGTATAAGTAGTTATCCTGTTAATATTGAGGTTATTGATTGTATGGTTCAGGCTATTTGTACGTCCATCAATAGCGAAAATACAGACTTGACGATTTGTTCTGGTGAAAGTATTGATTTGGCAGTAATTGTAGAAAATGTAGAGATTTCAGAGATTACTTGGTCTACAGGGGAAACCAATACAACAGACATTACAGTTAGCAACTTAGAAAATCTTGAAAGTTGTGATCCAATTATAGAAACAATTACGGCAAGTATTCCGAACAATGATCCATCTTGTAATGAACCAACAAGCATAAGTTTTGATATAACTATTTTACCTGATCCCTCAAATGGTGTAGAAGTGATTGAAAGCGATTGTAGTGTGACAGTTACAGCTTGTGAAGGTGCTATCATCGGATATGAAGTTGAAGATAGTGGATTGATTGAAGAAAGTACATACAACGTAAATCCTCCACTCGGAACAACGGTAATGGTAGAAAATCTTTTCTTTGAAATATTCACAGATTGCGGTATAGATACGCTTGTCATCAATGATTTAACTTGTGAAGGGCCTAATATTCATTCTATTGGTGATTTTGTATGGCAAGATGACAACGAAAATGGAATACAAGATCCTGGTGAAATTGGCATAGAAGGAGTAAATATATTTTTATACAATGAAAACGATGAAGTTATACTACAAACAATAACAGATGAGGCAGGCTTTTATGCTTTTTATGATATAAATGTTGGAAATTATTATATGAAGTTTGAGTTTCCCACAGATTATGAAATTGTAACACCTAATATAGGCGAGTCAAACACGGATAGCGATATTAATGCTAACGGATTTACAGAGGTTTTTACTATAACAGAAACAACTTCTAATTTAGATATTGATGCTGGAGCTTTTGTTAATCCTTGTCTAAGTTTTGAAGCAGTTGAATCTGTAATTTGTAGTGAAAACCAAAGCAGCTATCAAATATTATTGTTTTTTGAAGGAGGAGATGCCAATAATATGGGCTATATCATTACCAATAACCTTACAAGTGTAGTAACTACTACTATCGAAAGCAGCTACTTATTTGGTCCATTTGAAAACAATTCAGGAGGGTTTAGTTATACCATTAATCCCGTTAACAATCCTCAGTGTACACAAGTACTATCTGCTCCATTAGTAGATTGCGTCTTCTCTGCTGTCGAATTATTAGAATTTGATGGAGAAGTGAAAGACGAAGGTAACTCCCTATTCTGGTCTACAGCAAGTGAACGAGACAATGACCACTTTACCCTAATGCGTTCTGTTGATGGCGAAAACTTTGAACCAATCAATACACAGCAAGGGGCAGGCACAAGCAACATTACCAACCACTACGGTTTCTTAGATGAAACTGCACCAAATGGATTTAGCTACTACCGTTTAGATCAAACAGATTTTGATGGAACAACAAGCCGTTCCAACATCGTAGTTTTATGGAGAGGCGAAGTCAATAACAGTACAATCAATATTGATCCCATACCCGCTACAAACATCATCAACCTAAGCTACCTTACAGAATCAAACACACAAGTCGAAATCCAAATTTTCGATGCGATAGGACGATTGGTCAAAACAGAGAAAATTGAGGTAATAGAAGGGATAAACCAACAACAAATCAATATCTCAACCTACAGCACAGGTATTTACTTCCTCTCCATTCAAAATGGGGAAGAAACAATCACCAAGAAATTCGTCAAAGAATAAAACGCTAAGAATTTAATGATAAAACAAAAGCCCTTACAAGTTGTAAGGGCTTTTTTCTTTTATGAACCGCTTATATGGACTTAAATAACTTATATGGTTCAACAAAAATAAGAACCGAAAACCACTATTTCTTAGCAATCCAAAGTACAGGATTCATTTTCGTTGTAGCCTTCCAAATCTCAAAATGTACCTCCGTCTTTCCATCGTTTGAACTCACCGAACCCAACGCATCTTTTGTTTTAATTTTATCACCCTTACTCACCTGTACGTCCTTTACATTAGAATAAACCGAAAAGTAATCCCCATGTTTTACAATGATTGCATTTTGAAAAACAGGACTATAAATAATTGTTGTAACTTCCCCATCAAATACTGCTCGAACCTCTGAATTTTTTTTAGTAGAAATGTCAATTCCTGTATTATTAACACTGATTCCTTTTACTTTATGTTGTGACTTGCCAAATTTTCCTGTAATCACCCCTTGACTCACAGGCCAAGGCAATTTGCCTTTATTACTTGCAAAGTTGTTAGAGAGTGTTACAGATTCAGGCGTTTTAGTTATTTTAGGTGGAGCTTTTGCGGTTGTTTTGGAGGTTTTTTTTGTTGCTGCTCGTTCCTTTTTTTCTCTTGCTTTTCGAGCAGCTTTCTCCTTAGCTTTTTGTTTTTTTATTTCCGCCTCAATAATAGAAGTGATTTCACTTTCTAAAGAATTAATGGCAATTTGCTTTACTTCCACTTCTATCGCCAATTCAGACTCTTTACTTTCCAACTCATTCACAATAGCACTTTTCAATTTCTTTTCTGCCAATAGTTTGTTTTTCTCTTGTGCCGTCTCCTCTACAATTTGCGTTTTTTGTCCACGTTCATCGTGCAATTCCTTAATTTTATTATCCAAAGTATCCTTTTGGGCAGCAATCAAATTAACCTGTGTCACTCGATAATCATTGTATTCTTTGATATAGCGCAATCGTCGATAAGCATCATTAAAAGAATCTGCTGACATCAAGAAAATAAGCATATTGTTGTTGCTTCGAGACTTGTAAGCATAGCGAATCATTTCCGCATATTCTTCCTTTTCTGCATCAAGCGACTTTTCTTTTACTTTTACTTCCTCTTGTAAACCGTCAATCTTTTTTTCAACTAAAACCAATTGTTCATTCAGTGTTTTGACAAGTTCTTCCCTTGTCTCTACTTGTTCCTCCAAAATCCTTAATTCATTGACAGAATTCGTTTTTTTAGAAGCAATTTCTTTGAGTAATTGTGAGGTGAGATTTAATTCATTGTTGAGTTTTTCCTTCTTTTTTTCTAAAGTCTTCACCGCTTTTTGTGCCACCAGTGAAAAACTACAAAAAATAAAAAGCAAATACAAGCATGCTCTAAAACATGCCCTTGTGTTGATTAGCTGTTTCATGTCGTTCCATAGTTGTTTTGTTACAGTTTTATTATATAGCAGACCTATTTGAAAATGGAAAAAGTGTTAGTCGCAGAGTTTCCACAAAGGTCGTAAAGAGATTGGTTTCTGTCGAGCTTTGCGCTTCTTTGCGTTAAAATTCTTTGCGGTCTTTGCGTGAAATAAAATTCCTGAACCGAATGAGGGTTTATAGAAACACTCAAATCTCACTTACCACCAATTCACGCACGACTCACTTCACCTCCTCATACCGACTCGTCACCTTAAAAGGAAATTTCAATACTTCTTCTACCTTCAATTTTGAAAACTGAAGATCAATTAAATACTTTTCTTCCGCCTTCATCAAATAGTTTCTTTTTTTAGAAAAATACTTTCCCTCAATATCCTCATACTCCTCAAAATTTGCAATCAAAGACCGATTATAATCGACATCTTCAAGCACCATTTGTTTCACAGAAAAATCTTCACCATCTACAAACAATTTGCAATCCTCTGATTCAAGACAATATTGAGTATCCAAAACCTGTGCTTTTTTAAATTCCATATCATTCCAAACCTGCCCATAAATCAAATCTTGCAATGTCTGAAAATCCAGAGGATAATCAATGAATTGTTGTAAAAACGAAAAGTCTTTATTGTAGTATTTTTTATTAAAGCGATCTAAGGCTTGCACACCATCAGGCGTAATAACTGCACGAGCCACTTCCAATTTAATGCCAATAGCAGGCGAAGCAGACAACCAAATTACACTATCTTTCTTCATCCGAATATCCACATCAAAGGCGGGCAATTTTTGACTATCGCCCTTGAATTTCACCTTCGCTTTAGCCGAAAACCAATCCGCCTCAAAATTATGTTTCCCCACATTATTCATCACAAAGGCAGCACTCCTTTTTTTCATCTTTCCCGACTTCCCTAATTTCAAAGTCTTACAAGAAGAGAAAGTAAACGCCACCAACACCCATAAAAACAAATATTTTTTACTATTCAAATTAATCAATTTTTAATTTTTTCTTTAGGAGAGAACGAGGGAGATGCAAGGCATTTTCAAAATGCCTTACATCTGAACGGTAGCGACCATGAAAAATAGCCCTGATAGTAGTGGTATGGTGGCGGTGAAGCGTTGAGACAGGCAAGCCACCATAAGAACGGATAGCAGGACTAAACGAAACGACGAAGCACCAAACAGTCCGCTCCTTTTTTTTAAATCAGTCTCCAAAAACCGCAACCACAAAAACCAAGAACTATTCATAAACCTTCCGATCCGAAATCTTACGATCAATCACATCATTATCCAGTCCCAACTGTTTCGCCTTTTGCCAAAACTCCACCGCCTGATCGACCTCATTCAAACGATACAAAATATCGCCATAATGATCCAAAATAACAGGACGATCTTTACCGCCATTGTCCATAGATTTTTGGATAAATTCTTTAGCCTCCTCAAAACGTTGAAGACGATACAGAATCCAACCGTACGTATCTAAAAACGAAGAATTGTTAGGCTCTAATTCATTAGAACGCTTAGACATCTCCGCCGCTTTCTCCAGATTGTCATCTCTAAGAGACAAGTAATAACTGTAATTGTTTAAGACCAAAGAATTATTTGGCTCATGTTTCAAAGCCTTCTCAAAGCTTGCATCAGACTTCTCATACTGCTCTTGGCTATTGTAAACGTCCGCCAATTGCGAGTGCATTTCTGCCATCAACGACTCATTGTCCGAACCAATCAAAACAGCTTTTTTCAACGACTTAATCGCTTTATCTTTATGACCTAAACGATTGTTCGCAAAGCCATTAAAATAGTAAATGAGCGATTGATTAGGGAACAACGTTTTTGCTTTATCACTGTACTCAATCATTTCCTCAAATTGACCCAAATCGCTTTGAAGAATAAAAAGTTGTTGCCACACTTCAAATTTTCCGCTATCCAAATCCAATGATTTTTCAAAGGACTCGACAGAGGCTTCTTTTTGATTGTCTCTCAACAGTAAATCTCCATGAATGGCGTGGACTTCGGCGGCATTTTCATGCGCTTCCAACAACATTGCCGTCAATTCAAGTGATTCTTTTATTTTAGCTTCTTTATCGTTGGCTTCAAACAAACCAAGATTAGAAATCAGAATTTGTATTTTGGGATCAAGCGGTAATTCTTTGTTGCGAAAAGCCGCTTTTAATTCGGTCAAACCCTTCTCTTTTTCGCCATTGCTGCGATAATGGTTGGCAAGTGCCAAACGAGCATAAGGATCATCGGGATTTTTTTCAATCAGCTTTTTGTAAGTTTCAAAAGCCTGTTTATCCATATTATTCGCACCATACAAATCCGCCAACATTCGGTAATATCGGCTGTCATTGGGATAGGCATTAATCATTTTTTGAAGCTCGCCTGCAGCACTATTTACATCCCCCAATTGAACATAAAGTTTTTGCTTCTCAATTATAATAGATTCCTCAACGCCAATTTGAGATTCCAATTGATCTAAAACCTTAATTGCCCCTTTATAATCTTCATTGAGGCGAAGCATGTAAGCGTGATCTAAATAAAGGTCTGGATTGCTTGGAGATTTACGGGAAAGATTATCATAGACTTGTGCCGCTTTGTCAAACTGATTGTCTTTTGCCAATAACTCTGCATACAAATATTGATACCACTTATTGGCTTTATCGAAATTAGCCGCTTTTTCTGCATAACCCAAGGCTTCTGACAAATTGCGGTCTTCGTACTCTATAACGGCCAATTCATACAAAACAGCATCATTCTCAGGTGTTTCTTTGAGACACTCCAAAAATAATGTCTTTGCCTTATCCGCATTTCCAAGTAATTTTTCTTTACTTGCTTGTAAAAATTTGCGTTCAAACTCTGTTGAATCTACTTGTTCCGTTTTATTTTTATCTTTCTTCTTTTTATTCTTCTTTTGTGCTAAAGCGTCTTCTGAAAATAAAAACATAAAAAGTAGTAAACAAACTCCAACTCTTACAATATTAAGATATTTCATTTTTGTATGTATTATTTAACTCGCTAAATTATTATCCTAAAGCCACATGTCTCCTTATTCTTTGTCTCACTTCGCCACACCACCTGTCACTCGTCACCCGTCACACAAACTACATTTCCGAGAAATCGCCCAAGCTCAATTGCTGTATATTTCCCTTCAATTTAACGTTATTTCCAATCATTGAGTTTTCTAAAAGTTGATTTTCTACGAGACTGTCGTTCTGAATAATCGTGTTTTTGATGATCGAATTAACAATTTTACTGTTATGACCGATAGATACATGAGGACCTAAGACCACATTTTCCAAATAAACGTTCTCACCGATAAAACAAGGCTCTATAATCGTCGCATTGTGTTGTTGAACGTTTTTAGGAATAGCGAACTCATCTTTTTTAAACTCTAAAATTCGCTGATTCGTATATACAGTCGCATTTTTATTACCACAATCCAGCCATTCTTCGACTTGTCCTGTTGTAAATTTTGTGCCTTTTTGCTTCAAATTTTCTAAAGCCTCTGTGAGTTGGTATTCTCCTTTGATTTTGCGGTCATTTTTGATAAGATAATCAATCTCGCTTTGTAAATCTTCCCCTTTTTTGACGAAGTAAATCCCAATAATGGCTAAGTCGCTTACAAATTTGTCAGGTTTTTCCACAAAATCAGTAATATAACCCTCTTCATCTAATTTTACAACCCCAAAAGCCGAAGGATCCGCTACTTTATGGACATAAATCAGCCCATCATGCGACGAATCAATCTTGAAATTTGCCTTAAAAAGTGTATCCGCAAACGCAATAACCGTCTTTCCCTTCAAAAAATCAGAGGCACAACCAACCGCATGCGCCGTTCCTAAAGGCTGATTTTGGTAGAAAACATGACCTTTTGCTCCAGCCGCTTCCGCAATCGCTTTAAGGTCTTTAGGCACTTGATCGCCAAAGTCTCCAATCACAAAAGCAACGTTCTCTACCTTTTCATCACACGTCTTCGTAATATCTTCGACTAATCGTTGCACAATAGGTTTGCCCGCTACAGGAACTAATGGTTTTGGAACGGTCAAAGTGTGGGGACGCAATCTTGATCCACGACCCGCCATAGGAATAATAATGTTCATATATTTTTTTAGTTGTAATATTTTAAGTTTGATTTAATCTGGTGACGAGTGCAAGTGACAAGTGATAATTATATTTTAAGAATTAGTAGGAGCGAAAGGTTTGTTGCTTCGTCGTTACGTCTAGTCCTGCTATCCGTTCTTATGGTGGCTTGCCTGTCACAGACACACGGCCGTGTGTCTCAACGCTTCACCGCCACCATACCACTGCTATCAGGGCTATTTTTCATGGTCTTTATCACTATCACCAATAGCTTTAGAATTTTAAGCGTACATCCCATAATCGTGCCTTGTCACACGTCCCCTCGTCCCTTCTCACCTTTATGATTTAGAATTTAATCACTCGTCCCTTGTCACACGTTCCCTCGTTCCTCATTTCCCAGTATGCCCAAAACCACCAGAACCCCGCACTGTATCACTCAATTCCTCCACCAATTCCAATGTAACTTGTGTATATTGAGCCACGACCATTTGAGCGATGCGCTCACCAGGTTTGACTTCAAAAGCGTCATTAGATAAATTGACCAAACACACCTTGATTTCACCTCTATAATCAGAGTCAATAGTGCCAGGAGAATTGACCACAGAAATCCCATGCTTGGCTGCCAATCCGCTACGAGGCCGAATTTGCGCTTCATAGTTTTGGGGCAGTTCGATGTGAAGCCCTGTTGGTATTAATTGACGTTCCAATGGAGCTAAAGTAACGGAGGTTTCTAAGTGGGCATGCAAGTCCATACCTGCTGAACCTACTGTTTTGTAAGCAGGCAAAGGATTGTTAGAATGATTTATGATTTTGACGTTCATAGAATTGAGTAGTTGTTTTTGAAAAAACAAAGATACAGGTTTTGCTTGTCTTGGACTTGTATCACTCATTTTAGTTTGTAAAACCTTTGGGCAAGGGAACTGACCATGAAAAATAGCCCTGATAGTAGTGGTATGGTGGCTTGTAGGGGCAATCCCTTGTGGTTGCCCTGCTTGTAGCGCAGGCAAGCCACCATAAGAACGAATAGCAGGACTTTCTGTCACGACGAAGCAACAAACCTTTCGCTCCAAAAATAAAAAATACTACTTTTACAAATAAAAATTACCTTTTTAACGTTTCTTAAAACAAAAAATAAATATGCGATACCTCACATTCTTAGGTTGCTGTTTGGTCATTTTAATGGGCTGTAAAACGGAAACCGCTTCAACAGAATTTGATGTCAATAAGGCGACTTGGAGCAAACAAACTAACTTTAAGGTAGATTTTACCGACCAACATGCTGCCATCAAAACATTGGGCAACAAAAAGGAATTGATTAAATCTATCCTTGAAAAAGTGGAAGCAGGAACGGTAACGGCATACGATTATGACTCTTTTGAACCTTTGTCTAAAAAAGAGGTGAAAGAGATTTTTAGTCCTGTTGATACGATTGTGACGATAGATTATGAGACGGGCTATGAGTCGGGAGAAAAGGCGGTAAAAAACGCACTTAATATTCCAGCAGTAACCAGATTTAGAATCAAACAAGAGTGGTATTATAATGAAACTGATTTTTCGATGGAGACTAAAATTGTAGGGGTTGCGCCTTTGGAAACGATTTATAATGCGGATGAAACGGTTAGGGGAGATCGCCCTTTGTTTTGGGTATTTTTTGACAAAGTGCCTACCCCAGAGAAATAAAATAGATAGATAAAAGTGAAATATTTGTGCTACTTTTGGAGAGTACATTAATATTTGCAAATGCTTCTACTATCAAACACCACCCTTTATATTTTTTTAGGAGGACTTATTTCCTTGTTCCTTGTTATTGTTGCTGCATTTTATCTCACACAGATGAATAAAAATGTGCTGCATCACGATGGTTTTATATTGGGAAGTTGGAAGCGAAAGGGCATGTCTCCAGAAGGTTTGTTATGGACTTTTGAATTTCATTTTGACATAGAAGATTTTCGGATGAAAGGTGATCCTGACTTTGCCGCTATTGGCAAATACCGTATCATCAAAGAAATTGAAAATTTACTCGTTTTAGAATTGTACAATGTGACAGGTGATTTGGAACACAATAGCTTACTTTTAGAAATCGCCGTCAATAAAAAAGAAAATAAATTGACAATTGATAATCGTTCTAACTATGAACGATTGAGGTATTATGATAAAGCGTGACCATTAAAGGATATAAGCATCTGAAATATATACTATATGCGAATCAGGATTTAAAATACCCATATAGCGATAGCTGCGGCAATCTTTCCAAAGACATGAACACAGAGTCCTTTAGTTGATCGTACTTTAGAAGCTCTTTGAATATCAGTTTTCTCAATAAGCC
>Ga0209185_1000551_pt1 | contig 43066 bp, 30 predicted proteins | sample SidtaG_2_FD_187425 | JGI IMG/M metagenome (GOLD analysis project Ga0209185, IMG submission 187425) | Marine algal microbial communities from Sidmouth, United Kingdom - Sidmouth_Asex2 metaG (SPAdes) (version 2) | ecosystem: Host-associated > Algae > Red algae > Unclassified | place: Sidmouth... | reverse complement strand
ATTTGACCAAGATGGTCATGGGCGATCCGGACCGCTTGGAAGACGGGCGCCAAACCGTGACTTATGACTTTACTGTCGTGAACTCGGGTGAAGTCTCTATCTCCCAAATCGAGTTGTCAGATGACCTGAGCGCTGTCTTTGGCACTCAAATGGTTGAAGTGAGTAGCCTCGTCATCAGCGATTCCCCAACCGGGTTTACCGGAACGGCAAATGGTGCATTTGACGGTGCGGCGAATTTGGGCCTCTTGAACGGTTCGGGTGTGTTGCAACCGGGTCAGAACGTCACTTTGTCATTAACCGTTTTTGTCGCCACAAATGAAGCCGGAGCGTTCATGAACACCGCGTCTGTCACGGCCCAGGGCCCGCTTAACACGGGTGAGGTCACGGATGCGGATACGGCTGAGGTAACTCTTGCGCCGCTTTCAGATGCCAGCTTCCTGCGCGTCAGAAAAACAGCGAGCCCAAGGACAGTTCAGATCGGTGATCCGGTACTGTACACAATCTCTGTCACAAATGAGAGCGCCTCTACCTTGAGCGGCGTCGACATTGTTGATCGCCTGCCGGACGGGTTCGCTTATGTGCCGAACTCCAGTTCGGTCTCCGATGCGGCCGGAACTGTTGGTATTGAGCCAACTGTCCGCGGTCCAGGTGTCTTGAGCTGGTCTTTGGGCGGCACTCAGCCTGCGCCTCTGGATGCTTTATTGCCGGGTGAAACTGTGTCTGTGTCACTGCGTTTGCTCGCAGGTCCAAACGTCACATTCGGCGCACATGAGAACCAAGCCTTTGCCGAAAATACGGCGGATGGCTCACGATCTGAAATCGCGACAGCGAGTGTCGATTTCATTCCGGAACCAAGTTTCGATTGTACGCCGGTTATTGGCCGTGTGTATGATGATGTGAACGTAAACGGCTATCCTGATGACGGTGAGCCTGGCCTTCCGGGTGTGCGTCTTGTCACTGTAAACGGCGACATCATCACGACTGATGAGTATGGCCGCTATCACATTCCATGTGCTGCTATTGCGGATGCTGAGAATGGATCTAACTTCCTGCTCAAAGCTGATACCCGCACATTGCCGCTCGGCTATGCGCCGACAACAGAGAACCCGCGGGTTGTCCGGGTCACGCGTGGTAAGTTTGTGAAGATGAACTTCGGTGCAGGTTTCCGTACGAAACTGCGCGTCGATTTCCAGATGAGCGATTTTAGTGCTGATGGCACTGGTATTGCCGCGCCGAAAGTCGCGGAGCTTGCGAGCTTCCTAGCTCTGAACCAAACGGCTGAACGGGCTGTTCTAGTCTATCACGCCGATGAGGACATGAGTGTCGATGCAGCGCAGGCGCGTTTGCAAACCGCTCTGGACGCTGTGCGCGACCTGGGTCCAAGATCCCTGAGAGACATTGCGCTGGAAGCGCTTTGGAAAAACACGGATGGTGATGAAGGTTACGAGCTGACAGATCGCCGCAAGCGACTGCTGGATAAGCATGGCGCTGTTGGCGGTATTGCCGGGGAAACCTTTGGACCAGCAATATCCGGTGAAACCATCAATGATAATGGCCGGCGTAATGGCACCGATCGTCAAGTCTTTGGTGTCAACGCCAATGGTGACGTGTCGCCAATCTCCCGCGATGAGATTCCGGATCGCTCAGAAGATCGCCGTTGGAGCCGCAATGCGGGTCTGCGCGATAGCCATGGCGATGAGGATGGCGACAAGCTGTCCGGAGATACACGCGATAACCGTGCGTCCTTCTTGGGTCGTCGTGACCGCGTCGGTGAAGCCGATCGCAGCCCGGCTCCGGGCCGGTTGCAGCGCTGGCTCGGCTGGGGGAATTCTACCTCCGCCTATGTTGACGCGATGGAAATCGAGACAACTGTCGATAGTTTGGACCCTGTGAAGCGTTTGAATGCGCATATGGAAATCGTGTCCGAAAATGGACAACGAGTCTTGAAAGCCGCGACTTACTCTAACTATGTGGCCTTTGCAGGTGACTTCGAAATTCGGGTCTTTGATGCCAGACGTTCTGCGCGCGGTGAACCGATACTCGTCATCCCTGTTCGCGGAAACGTTGCAACTGCTGCGTTGCCGGAAGGTCTGCCTTACGGATTGCAATATGTCTTGCGGGCTAAAGCGAGCGACGGGTCATTTGACCAAACGGCGCCTAAAGGTCTTCGTATCGGCGATGCTGACTTCGACCTCACGCCGGCTGAATGGCTGGAACGTGCCTCCGGAACCTATGGCCAGAACACACTTGAGACGTCGAATGTTCGCGTCCGTGGTGGATCTGTTCGGGTTTACGGCCGGAATGTTCCGGGCGAGATGGCTGTCGTCATGGGTGAAGCCGTGCGCATAGACTCGGATGGCCGTTTTGTTGCCGAGCAGCTCTTGCCTGCCGGACTACAATCCGTCACCGTTGATGCCGGGCTACAAAAGCTTGTGCGCTCTGTTGATGTGAAATCAAGAGACACATTCTATGTCGCGCAAATCGAAGCCTCAGTCGGCGAACGGATTGGCGATGCCGAGATGTTCGAAGAAGGCCGCGTGGCATTCTATGTTCGCTCGCGCCTGAATGACCGTTGGACGGTAACGGCCACGGCCGACACGGGTGAAGCCGGATTGGGTGACCTTGTCTCCACATTGGATGATAAAGACCTGAACCAGCTCCTGCGTCGTCTGGACCCGGACCGCTATTACCCGACATATGGTGATAATTCTGACATTGAGCAGGATGCGCCGACATCAGGCCGTATCTATGCCCGTATCGAACGGGATGATGATTACGCGCTCTGGGGTAACTACCAAACGAACTTCAATGATACTGAATTCGCACGGGTTAACCGCACGCTTTACGGTGCCAAGCTGCACTGGGACGAGAATGCGTTTACGACCTTAGGCGATGCCAGAACCGAGCTAACAGCCTTTATCGCAGAAGGCGGATCGCGCCAAGCGCGTGACGAGCTGCGCGGCACGGGTGGATCTGTCTACTACTTACGTCACGGCGATATTTCGATCGGCAGCGAACAGCTGCGGGTTGAGACACGGGACTCTGTCTCCGGTCTCGTGATTGAAAGCAGACGCCTGCAATACGGATCTGATTATGATCTCGACTTTATCCAAGGCCGTGTCATCCTGACCCGTCCACTGGGCAGCACAGGTGATGACGGACGTTTGTTCCGCGACGGTAGCCAATCCGGTAATGCACAAGTGCTTGTTGCTGATTATGAGTATTCGCCCGTCTTTGGCGGTGATGAGACCGGCGCCGTTTACGGCGGTCGGGCCAAGCGTTGGTTTGGTGATCATATCAAACTCGGCGCGACCTATAATCACTCGGATGAAGGCGGCGTTGAATCGGACCTCTATGAGATGGACCTGACCCTGCAATATGCAGCCGGGACTTATGTCAAAGGTGAGATTGCCCGCAGTGAAGGCATTGGGGTTGAAACCTTCACCTCAGTGGACGGCGGCTTTACATATAATGCAGCTGACCGCGGCGGCGTAACCACCGGTAATGACCTGACAGCTATGGCTTATGCGGTCGAAGCTGCGGTGAACTTCTCGGAAGTCTCCGGTCTCGACGGTAATGCTTATGCCTATTGGCGCAAGCGTCAGGCGGGCTTTGCAGGCTATTCTGAAGCGACCAACCAAGCGGTTGAGCAATTTGGCGGCGGGATGGAAATCGCGTTAGCTAGAGGTCTCGATCTCGGCGCTCGTGCGGATATCTCCGACAACGCGCTGAGCGGCACGAATAGCTTTGCCGAGGCACGTCTGGATTATGCGCTCAATGAGAAGGCAACGCTGAGTGCGGGTCTGTCATACAATGAAGATAGAGTTGGTAATTCCGGCACGTCTTTGGGTCTGCGCGGCGAACATAAGTTCGGCAATGACGGTAAGCTCTACGCCTTCGGTCAGGTCGGCCTGACGGGTGAGAACTCCCGGACGACGGACCGGATTGGTGCGGGCGGTGAAGTGCGCTTGTCCAAGACACTCTTTGGTGGCGGCGAAGTCTCCACGGGTGAAGATGGTCTGGGTCTGCGGGCAAGCCTGCGCCGTGAAGAGGAAGATGGAGACGAGTATTATCTCGCTTATGATCTACCGCTGCGCGCGCAACCGACAGGCAATTACGGGACACTGAACGTGGGTGCGCGTAAGCGCTTTACGGAGGCTCTCTCTGTCTTTGGTGAGGAACGCATGCAGTTCAATGATCGTGGTCTGAACGGTATCACCCATGCTTATGGTGTGGATTGGAGCCCCGGTAACTGGAACCTTGGTTTCTCAGGCGAAGTCGGCCGGATTGATAGTCTGGACCGCGAGGCGATTGCGCTCTCAGCCGGATTTGCCGATGAGCGTTTCAAAGCTGGATTTGCGGCCGAGTATCGTGAGGATGAGAACATCAACACGCAAGACAAGCGCAACACTTGGCTCCTGCGTTGGACATCCCAGTATCAGGCCAGTGAAGAGCTGCGCTTGCAGGGTAAATTCAACCGTGCGTTCTCTAAGCAAACGCAAAACGGGACATTCGGACCGCTCGACTTCAATGAAGCTGAGTTTACGGAAGGCTCGATTGCAGCGGCTTATCGCCCAATTTGGGATGATCGCTTCAACCTGCTGGCGAAATATACGTATCTCGAAGATCTGTCTCCGACGAGCCAGCGCTTTGGCGGAGAGACGTTGAACTATCGTCAGAAGTCAGAAATCATCTCTATCGACACGGCTTTTGATGTGTCGCCGAAATGGACATTGGGCGGTAAATACGCGCATCGTTCCGGCTCAGTGACCGCCGATCGTCAGAGCCTGAACTTCACGAAGTCCACGGCTGATTTGGGTGTCTTGCGCCTTGACTATCATGTGACCCATCAGTGGGACATGCATCTGGAAGGCCGCTATCTGAACATCGGCGACGGGGTTATTACCCGTCTCGGCGGACAGGCCGGCGTCTACCGCCACATGAATGACCATGCGAAACTTGGCATCGGCATCACGTGGGGTGGTATTGAAGAGCAATATCTCGCTGCGATAGCCGATGAAAACGACATAGGCTGGTATCTCAACCTCATCGGTAAGTTCTAAAAAATGCAAAAACCCCCGACTTTGTCGGGGGTTTTTTTGTTTCCATCGACTTGTATTGGGTATCGTCGTTATAAAACTGTCACAAAAATAGTGGATTCCTGTCACTAATCTTTGCCATTGGCTCGCCAACATAGGCTTTGATGGAATCGGTTCCGGAAATGCCTCGCGTCAAACAAAGAGGTTAGTGATGACGTTTACCCAAAAGGCCAGTTTGGCCTCGATTACGCTTGTTTTAGTTATGATGTCTACGCCAACAGCATTTGCGCAGGATGCCACGATTAAAGTCGGCGGACGTTTGATGCTGGATTATACGATAGCTGATATAGGGGGGCCTGACTCCAGTATTAGGGACAGTGAAGTCCGCCGGGCTCGATTATTCGCCAGCGGCAAATATGGGGACAGCATTTCATATAAGGTCGAGTTCAATCACGCGACGGGCGGCGGGATCATCTTGACGGATGGCTATGTTCAATTTGCCCCAAAAAGCAGTAATTTGAAAGTTAAGGTCGGTCAGTTTAAAACCCATGTCTCTTTTGAAGAACAAACGTCCTCTCGCTTTATTTCGACGATTGAGCGGGGCGCATTTACAGATGCGTTTGAACTGGGCCGCCGTCTTGGCGTCTCGGTCAATCTGTCCGGCGACAATTACGGACTGGATGTCGGAGCGTTTGGCACAAATGTCGAAACTGAAGGCGGGCCGGAAGAGGGATATGCGCTATCGGGACGCGGATATTATAACCCGGTGAAAACGGATGACGCGCTTGCACATGTTGGTGTGTCTTGGCGCTACCGCAAACAGGGCGATTCGCAATCGGACCTGCGCTATCGTCAGCGCCCTTACACCCACTCAGCCCCTGACCGCATTGTGAATACAGGCCGATTTGCGGATAGCGATAACGTTATTATCGGAGAAGTCGCCTTCCTAAAGGATAATGTGTGGGCTGCCGGTGAATATGCCGTCCTCAGTGCAAATGGTTCTACGGGGAATGAGGATGCTGACTTTTCTGGTGGATATCTCGAAGCGGGCATTATGTTTGGCGGAAAACGCACTTATAAGAGCGGTAAGTTTAACCGACCCAAAGTTGACAACCCCGTCGGAGCAGGCGGCATGGGCGCGATTGCGCTCGTCGCACGCTATGACACGCTTGATGTTCAAGACGGTCCATATTTGGGCAAGATGGATACAATCGTCCTGGGGGCGGACTGGTGGGCAACGAAGCAAACGCGCTTTGCTTTGAACTATTTTAATGTCGAGGCCGAAAACGGCACGGCCGAGAGTGGGAATGGGGTCGTCGGACGGCTCTCATTCGATTTTTAGACTGATTATTCATGAGGAATATGAAAATGATGAAGAAACTATTGTTATGCGGCGTGGTTGCATTTGGCTTAACGGCTTGCGGGGGCGGCGATAGCGCGCCCACGGACACACCTTCCGCAACCGATACACCGGTTACATCCAATGGACGTGACCAAATTAAAATTGTGGGCTCTTCCACTGTCTATCCGTTCTCGACCACAGTGGCTGAGAATTTTGGGCGCAGCACTTCGTTTAAGACTCCGATCGTTGAGAGCACAGGCTCGGGCGGCGGTTTGAAGCTGTTCTGTTCCGGCGTTGGTGAAAATCACCCTGACATCACAAACGCGTCTCGCCGTATTAAGGCGTCTGAGGTTAAGCGCTGTGCTGACAATGGCATTGACGATATTGTTGAAGTGAAAGTCGGCTATGATGGGATTGTTTTGGCAAATTCACGCAAGACTGAGCAGTATGCGATTAGTCTACGCCAGCTTTATTTGGCCCTCGCGAAAGACGTTCCGAACGGCAATGGCGGAACAAAGCCGAATGATTATGATAAATGGAGCGACATCGATCCGTCACTTCCGGATACGAAAATCGAAATCCTGGGGCCGCCCCCAACATCCGGTACGCGTGACGCCTTTGTCGAGCTTGCCATGGAAGGCGGCTGCAAGACATTTGATTTCATCAAAGATATGAAATCCTCAAACAGTGATATGTATAAATCTTTATGCCATTCGATCCGCGAAGATGATAATTTCATCGAGGCCGGCGAAAATGACAATTTGATCGTAAATAAGCTCAACGCCAATCCGAATGCTTTGGGCATTTTTGGCTTTGGCTTCCTCGACCAAAATGCAGAGTCTGTTCAAGGCACGATTATTGACGGCGTTCCGCCGACATTCGAAAATATCTCCGACGGGTCTTATCCCGTCTCCCGGTCACTTTTCTTCTATGTGAAGAAAGACAATATTGGCGTCGTGCCGGGCATTGAGGAATTTCTGGCAGAGTTCATGAGTGACCGTGCGAGTGGCGAGGACGGGTACTTGGCCGAGAAGGGTTTGATTCCTATGACCTCCGCAGAACACAAGCAGTGGGAAGCCAGTGTTCTTAGCCTTGAGCCTCTAAGTCTCAACTAGTGCATGTGCCGAACTGCCATATGAAAGAGGGATTGCACTAAATGGAGCAATCCCAAGATCTTACGCTGAGGCGGTCGAGCCGGGCCAGCCAAGTTAGAGAGTATGCGATTCAGGGTGCCCTGATAGCATGCTCTTTAGTCGCGATATTTACGACCATAGGGATTGTGGCTTCCCTGGCCTTTGAGGCTATCCGGTTCTTTGGAAAAATTCCGATATCTAGCTTTTTATTCGGCTTGGAGTGGAGCCCGCAAACGGCGATCCGGTCTGACCAAGTCGGCGCAAGCGGAGCTTTCGGCGTGTTGCCGCTTTTGACAGGAACGCTGCTTATCAGTTTCATCGCCATGATGGTGGCGACGCCTTTGGGCCTGTTATCTGCCGTTTATTTGGCGGAATTCGCGAATACGAAGACTCGTAATCTCGTCAAGCCAATGCTTGAGCTATTGGCGGGTATTCCGACAGTTGTTTACGGTTTTTTTGCCGCGCTCGTTGTCGCGCCTCTTATCCGCGGGGCCGGGGAGGGGGTCGGACTGCAAATTTCTTCTGAGAGCGCGCTGGCCGCCGGATCGGTTATGGGTATCATGCTTGTGCCATTTATTTCGTCCCTGTCTGATGACGTCATCAATGCGGTCCCGCAGGCCTTGCGCGACGCCTCCTACGGTATGGGTGCAACCCACACTGAGACGGTGACGCAGGTTGTTCTGCCCGCCGCCACGCCGGGCATTATAGGCAGCCTGCTGCTGGCGATTTCTCGCGCGATTGGCGAAACTATGATTGTTGTAATGGCCGCAGGCCTGGCTGCGAATCTCACGGCCAATCCGTTTGAAGCCGTCACGACTATGACAGTGCAAATCGTGACCTTGCTCACAGGGGATCAGGAATTTGACAGTGCCAAGACATTGGCTGCCTTTGCGATTGCGCTTTTCTTGCTGGTTCTGACTTTGGGCTTAAACATAATCGCGCTAAAGCTTGTCGATAAATACAAGAAAAAATATGCCTGATTATTTGCTGACAACCTCGCCGCAAATGGCCAAGCGCCATGCGCGCCACAAACGTTTCCAGTGGTATGGACGGATCGCCATTGCGATCTCCATTTCCTTTATGGTGCTGATGTTTACGGCGATTTTCTTTCGCGGTATCGGTGCGTTCCAGAAAACAATGGTCGCCGTGGATGTGCAGTTCACGGAAAGCCAGATAGATCCATCAGGCAAGCGCGAAGATGTGTCCCTCAAACAAGCCAATTATAAACCGATATTGTTGCAAGGTCTGCAACAGGTCGTCCCTGAGGCGACGGACCGCCGCGATAGAAATCAACTCTATAAGATATTGAGTAATGGGGCCGCCTTTGATCTCGGGGAACGCGTCGCAAAGAATCCCGATCTTATTGGAACCTCGAAACGCGTCTGGGTTGCCGCGTCATCCGAAGTAGATCTTTATGTTAAAGGAAAGATTGATCCAGAGGTTCCTGAAGACCGCCGCCGCCTGAAAAATCAGGATATTGCGTGGATCGAAAAACTGCGCGAAGCTGGGCAACTTAAGAGAAAGTTCAACACGACTTTCTTCACCAGCGGGGATTCACGCCAACCTGAAATGGCCGGTATTTTAAGCGCCGCGCTCGGTTCGTTTTTCAGTCTGCTGATATGTTTCATCATCGCGTTCCCGCTCGGTATTTTGACGGCTGTCTATCTTGAGGAATATGCCAAGAAAAGTCGCCTGACCGACATTATTGAGGTCAATATCAATAATCTCGCCGCAGTGCCTTCAATTGTGTTCGGCCTCTTGGGTTTGGCGATTTTCTTGAACTTCTTCCAGCTTCCGCGCTCGACGCCTTTGGTGGGCGGCATGGTTCTGGCCCTGATGACATTGCCGACGATCATAATTGCGTCGCGCTCCATTCTGCGCTCCGTCCCGCAAGCGACCCGTGACGCCGCACTCGGTTTGGGTGCGAGCAAGACGCAGACGACCTTCCACCATGTCGTCCCGCTCGCTATGCCTGGCATGTTGACAGGCACAATTTTGGGCATGGCCCGCGCTCTGGGCGAAACCGCGCCTTTGCTCATGATCGGCATGGTTGCCTTTATCGTTGATGTGCCCAAAGGCGTAACGGATGTTGCGACGGCCTTGCCGGTGCAGATCTTCCTTTGGGCGGACAGTCCTGAAAAAGGCTTTGTTGAATTGACATCAGCTGCCATCATGGTCCTGTTAGTCTTTTTGATTTTGATGAATGTATTCGCCGTCTATTTACGTAGAAAATTAGAGCGGCGTTGGTAATGGAAACAACAATGAACACAGACGCCCCAAGTTTAGAGTCTGGCGCAAAGCCGATCATGACGGCGCGCAATGTCGATGTTTTTTATGGCAAAAAACAGGCTATCGATAATGTCAGTCTCGACATCCCGGAAAACCAGATCACTGCTCTGATTGGCCCGTCGGGTTGCGGAAAATCTACGTTTTTGCGCTGTTTCAACCGCATGAATGACACGATCCAAATCTGCCGGGTCAAAGGCGACATTCGATTTGCCGGTCAGGATATTTACGATCCGAAGGTTGATGTCGTCGCGCTACGGTCGCGTATCGGCATGGTGTTTCAAAAAGCCAACCCTTTCCCAAAATCCATTTTCGACAATGTCGCCTACGGCCCGCGCATTCACAGCCTGTCTGAATCCAAAGACCATCTGGAAGATATCGTCATTACCTCTCTAAAACGTGCAGGGCTCTATGATGAAGTCTCGGACCGTTTGGACGAGCCGGGGACGAGCCTATCGGGCGGACAGCAGCAACGGCTTTGTATTGCACGCGCCATCGCTGTCGACCCGCAAATTATCTTGATGGACGAGCCCTGCTCAGCCCTCGATCCGATTGCGACCGCGATTATCGAAGAGTTGATGGATTCCATGAAGGAGAAATATACGATCGTCATTGTGACCCATTCCATGCAGCAAGCTGCGCGGGTGTCCCAACAGACAGCCTTCTTCCATTTGGGAGAATTGGTCGAGAGCGGCGATACGCAGGCGATTTTTACCAACCCGGAAAAAGAGCGCACGCAAAACTATATCTCCGGCCGGATTGGATAACGCATGAGCGACGAGCATATTGTCTCCTCTTTTGACGAGGACATGACCCGCCTGCGGGACATGTTTCTCGAGATGGGTCATATTGTGTCATCGCAGCTTCAAGCCGCGACGCGTGCGCTGCGCAAAGAAGACCGCGCGCTCGCCAAGCAAGTTATCGCGGGCGACAGGGAACTGAATACGCTTGAATCTGAGTTGAATGCGCTCGCGATAAAGATCTTGGCCCTGCGTCAGCCTTTCGCGAAAGATTTGCGTAAAGTTGTCGCGACGTTGAAAAGCGCCGGCCATTTTGAGCGGATGGGGGATCTCGCGCGCAATATCGCTCAGCGCACAAATACGATTACCAAGGCTGAGGCTGAAGTTGGCTCGATTGAGACCTTGGTACGGATGAGCGAAACAGTCCAAGTCATGACGAATTCCATTCTAACGGCCTATGAGCGGTTGGATGATGAGCTGGCTGAAGAGGTGAGGGCGCAAGACGAAATCGTTGACAGGCTCCATAACTCTCTGTTCCGTGAAATGCTGACATATATGATTGAAGACCCGCGCAATATCTCAGGCTGTATGCACGTTATGTTTATGGCGAAAAACATTGAGCGCATGGGCGATAATGTCGCCGATATCGCGGGAGAGCTTATATATATGGTCACGGGCGAATGGCCTGATAGCAACCGGATAAAGAAAGATAAGACCAGCAAAATTATTGCGGCCCCGGAAGATACCACTTAGATCACCCTAGAGTTAGTCCAGTCCCGATACCATTGGACGAATTCTGAAATGCCGGTTTGAAGTTTGGTCTCTGGCGCGAATCCGAAATCCCGTTTTGCCGCAGACACATCTGCAAATGTGCTACGCACGTCGCCGGGTTGTTGAGGTAGGATGATTGTCTCGGCCTTTTTACCGCAGGCCACCTCAACCGCCTTGACCAATTCATGCAATGTGTTTGGCGATGAGTTCCCAAGATTATAGATCAAGTGGCGTTTCGGCAGTGTTTTGAGCAAGGTCGGCAGAACACCGACAATATCGTCCACAAATGTGAAGTCACGTTTCATCAGCTCCGGCGCAAAAAGGGTTATCGGCTGCCCCGCCAGTATCTTCTCTGTGAAAATCCAATAGGCCATATCCGGCCGTCCCCATGGGCCGTAGACTGTGAAAAACCGAAGGCCTGTTTGAGGAATCTCGTATAGCCTCGCGTAGCTTTCAGACAGCATTTCACCGCTCAGCTTTGTCGCGGCGTAAAGCGAGGCGGGCTCCCGCACGCGGTCTGTTTCCTGAAACCCCGTTTTCGCTTCACGCTCGCCGTAAACCGAAGAACTACTGGCATAGGCAAGGTGCTCAAGGCTTTCGCAATGGCGGGCATATTCCAAGACATTCAAATGCCCCATTACATTGGATTGAATATAGCTATGCGGATTTTCAAGGCTGTAGCGAACGCCCGCCTGCGCGGCGAGGTGGAGAATATGGGTGATTTGCGAACCGTCAAGCGCCGCCTCTAATGCGCCTTTTTCCGAAATATCGAGGGTATGAAAGGTGAAATTACGATGGGATTCCAACTGGGCTAATCGGGCGCGCTTTAAAGCTGGCGCATAGTAATCATTTAGGTTGTCGACGCCGATCACGCGGTGACCGTCCGCCAAGAGCCGCATTGCGGCGTGAAAGCCAATAAACCCCGCCGCGCCTGTTAGTAAAATCTCCATCAAGGCGCGATACGCCTTTGAGCAAGATATATCCAATTTAAAAATCCTGTTATGATCCCGGCGCGGCGCAGTCGCGGGAACAACCTATCGGGATGATGCTCAGAAAGTGTCTAACATGGCAAAATTCTTTGGAACAGACGGTGTTCGCGGACTTGCAAATGCAGGAAAGATGACGCCTGCCAGCATGTTGCGCTTGGGCCAGATTGCCGGACAATACTTCGCCTCAAAATCCGGCGAACGGTCATCTGCCCTGATCGGCAAGGATACGCGCCTGTCTGGAGACATGATTGAGTCTGCTCTCATTGCGGGCCTGACGTCGGTAGGCGTTGATGTGAAACTAGCCGGGGTTCTGCCAACATCGGGCACGGCGCTTATGACACAGGCGCTTGGCGCGGACGTGGGCGTCATGATCACGGCCTCCCACAATAAATACCCTGACAATGGCGTGAAGTTTTTTGGGCCGGATGGATGCAAACTTTCAGATCAAGCCGAAGCCGACATTGAGACCATGCTGATTGATGGCGGGGAGGGCGGTGTGGCGTCCGCCGAACTTGGACGGGTCAGCGGGGTCGAGGGGCTCCAATTGCGCTATATAGAGCTTTGTAAAGCGACCCTTCCTACCGGGCAGCGTTTGGACGGGATGAAGATCGTTATTGATGCTGCGCATGGCGCCGCTTTTGCAACGGCTGCTGAGACTTTAAAGGCGTTGGGCGCAGATGAAGTCATTTCAATCGGCGTCTCCCCAACCGGCGATAATATCAATGCGGGATGCGGCTCGACGGAAACCGCGCTCCTGTCAAAAACAGTCGTGGCGGAAGGTGCGGATGTTGGGGTGGCCTTGGACGGCGATGCGGACCGCCTTATCATGTGTGACGAGACAGGGAAAATTATCGACGGCGATCAATTATTAGGCCTCATCGCGACGAGCTGGCAGACGCAAGAGCGATTGCGCGGCAGCGGTATTGTGGCGACCGTCATGTCCAATCTTGGACTGGAACGCTATCTCGAGGCAAATGGCTTGAATTTGGTGAGAACCCAAGTCGGGGATCGCCATGTGGCCTCTCGCATGCGGGCAGACGGTTACAATGTTGGCGGCGAGCAGTCCGGGCATTTGTTGATGACGGACTATAGCCCGACAGGGGATGGCACTATGGCGGCCATTCAAATTTTGTCAGAAATAAAGCGACAAGGCCGTCCGGCGAGCAAGGTTTTAAATGTGTTCGAACCTGTCCCGCAGCTTTTAAAAAATGTACGTTATTCGGGTCAAAACCCGATGAGCAACCCGGATCTTCTTTCGGCTATAGACGCCGCCGATAAGGCTTTGTCCGGTGAAGGCCGCGTTCTGGTTCGGGCCTCAGGCACAGAGCCGCTCATTCGCGTGATGGTTGAGGGCGGCGACAAACAGATGATTCAAGCAACGGCAGATGAGCTTTCGCGCTTGATTGAACGGTTGGATGAAGCGAGTTAGTTGCTTAATTTACAGTAAGGTTTGTGGCCGGGTTTTTAAAAACACCGCAGATTGCCGGCATTGAGCCTAAGAATCTTATGACCCTTTTCTTGATATTTAAATTGTTGGTAAGGCTCTCCGTACCGCACGAAGCGTGCAGGTATAGGGTTTTAACCGACATTAAATTTAAGAATTTTACTTCCGATTTGAAGCTAGAACCTCATCCTTAAATTACATTTTCGTATAAATGCGATTGCTCTGCCCACCAGGGGGTAAAACCTTGCTATTGGCTGCATGTGCAGATAAATCGCGCCGAAACTGGATAGACTATAGAAGCGTGGGAGCTTTCTGATGAAAACAGCATTTGTTACAGGTATTACTGGACAAGACGGCGCATATTTGGCCGAGCATCTTGTTAATAATGGATATAAAGTCATTGGCGGAGTCCGCCGCTCGTCCGCCGCAAATACATGGCGTCTCGAAGAGCTTGGCCTGATAGGCAAAGTTCATCTCGAAGCTTATGACCTTTTAGACCCCCACATCACGTCCGCGATTATCCGCAAACATCAGCCGGATGAGGTTTATAACCTTGCGGCGCAGAGCTTTGTCGGCACGTCATTTGATCAGCCTGCTTATACGCTGAAAGTTGACGCGCTCGGCGTTGTTTATTTGCTTGAAGCTATTCGCACAGAAAAGCCGGACGCGCGCTTCTATCAAGCCTCAACATCTGAAATGTTTGGTTTAGTGCAGGCCGTTCCGCAAAAGGAAGACACGCCGTTCTATCCGCGTTCGCCTTATGGCGTTGCTAAATTGGCGGCTCACTGGATGACGACAAACTATCGCGAGTCCTATGACATGTATGCGTGTTCTGGCATCTTGTTTAACCATGAGAGTCCGCTACGCGGCCCGGAATTCGTGACGCGTAAAATCACAATTGGCCTCGCCGAAGTTCTCGAAGGCCGTGAAGCGGCTGTTCAGCTCGGGAATATGGACGCGAAACGCGACTGGGGTTTTGCCGGGGATTACATCAAAGGCATGCACCTGATGTTGCAGCAGGATAAAGCCGATGAATATGTGCTCTCAACGGGCGAGACATATGAAGTCCGCGAATTTGTTACGCGCGCTGCGCAGGCCATCGGTTTTGACGCCGAATGGGAAGGCAGCGAGATTGACGAGAAATTGCGTGACAAGAAAACCGGTAAAGTCATCGTCGAGGTGAACCCGCAATTCTTCCGCCCATGCGAAGTTGATTTGTTGATTGGCTCGCCGGAAAAAGCCGAGAAAAACCTGGGTTGGAAACGCGACGTCTCATTTGCGCAACTGGTGCAGATGATGGCCGAGCAAGACCTTGACCGCGTTCGCGCCGGTAAGCCGCTTTACAACGCAATCGGTTAAAACGCTCGGTTCCGGCGAGAGCGGCCGACAAAATCCCATGGCAAAGAAAACCAAGCATTTAATAATTCCCGGAATGGCAAAATGTGGCACCACATTTTTGTGGGATCAGCTTGTTAATCGCACCGACAAAGTAAATTACTATTCCAAGAAAGAGCTGGGATATCTTTCCGTTGGGAGTGATTACGAGAAATATTTGGGCCTTTTTGACGAACAAAAAGCCGGTCGTGTTTTCCTGGATGCGACGCCGCAATATGGCGAGTTTTATAGAGAGTTCTCCGCCAACGCGAAAGAGGCTCTTAAAGGGCAAGACGCCCAAGTTATTTTTTGTTTCCGTGACCCCGTTGCCCGCGCCTTCTCTCATTACAGGCATGATCTTTCGACGCATTTCTGGACGTCTATGATGGGGGATTATTCCTTCCATAATGAAGGGGCGCTGCGAAAATATCTATGCCCTTACAGTGAAATGGTGAAATCCCTCCAAAACGCATTTGGCGCTGAGAATGTTCATGGGTTTACGTTTAAACAGTCCAAATCAACCCTTCCACCATCTGTCTTGAAAATGCTTGGGTTACCCAAAAGTTGGAAATTGGATTTGGATACAAATCCTGCTTTGGGCGGCGGCGTCCCCAGAGTTGTATATGATGAAAAGCGCGCGACTGTTTTGGAGCAGGATGGCGTCCTTTATTCGCTACCCGCCAAAGCCCTGCTGATTTGTTCAAACCGATGGACAATGCTTTATCCGAATTATCCCGCCAGCCTCGCCGAGAAATTTCTTCGGCATTCTGCAAGTTGGACGAAAGAATTTGATCGTGCGACCTTGGGCCAGGCCTGGACCGTGATTCAAAAAGATTATGATGCGACATTAGACGCATTGGGCATGCCCGCAGACGAGCTCAAAAAGGACGGCCTGATCCCTTACAAAGGGGAAATGCGAATGAATGATGATGTCCTCGCGAAGCTTCAGAAAATTGGTCCCGTTTCAAACATTGCAAAACAAATCTATAAGGATGATGCCGCCGGAGAGCCTTGGACAAGTGGAAATGAAAACTTGCCGGATCAAGCGATCACCTTACCGGGGCAAACCGGGAAGATCGTACGCGCATTCCTAACCGGAGATCTAAAAACTCGTGCATTTGAGCTGCGCAGAACTATTGAGCAGTTTGGCCCTATCAGGATCTATTTGACCCCTTACATCGTTATGCAGATATCATTGGGGAATTTGGACGAAGTCATCCGAATTTTAGAGCTAAAGAAACATGCGCCAAGATTTATTGATAAAGCCAAAATAAAGACCGTCTTGGACCGAAAATCCAATGACTTGGATCCGAAAAAAGTAGATCGGGTCCGAGATCTCGCAAAATTGGATTAAGACCTAATCTTTCGAATTAAATGACACCTCAGGAGCGCCGCATGGCCAAGACGACAGACAAGAAAAATGTTGGTAAAAAAGCAACGTCGCCAACCAAGAAAGCGAAGCTTACAGGCGCAGCAACCAAAGCGATCGGGGCCCTTAAGTCGAGCAAACAGACTCAAACCAAGGCAAAACCGAAATCGCCTCGAGTTGCTGCAACGCCAGCTGCGCCAACACCTGAAATTCAGTCGGGTTTGTCACTTACCGATCGTCTAAACGCCATCCGTGATGCGAAAGCCCAATATGATTGGCCATTGGTTGAGGCCAATCTTGAGGCATATAAGCAAGACTTCGAAGAGGACCGTATTTACCTTACATATACGAGTGACCTGGCATTTTCCAAACGCGAGTTTGAGGCAGCCATTGTTTATAACCAGCGTATTGTGGAGGAGTCCGAGACCCACTATTGGGACTTGAAGAAATTGGAGTTAGAGAACCTTACAGAGAAAGACTTTAAAGAGGCGCATCTCGATTCTCAATATTGGGCACACTATAGACTTGGTGATGCAAATTATGAGCTTGGAAATATCCAAGGCGCGCTAGAGGCGTTTACAACGGCAAAGAATTTACGCCCCAAATCATCTCATGCAAATGAACGTATTGCGCGGATCATGGTCGCAAAAGGTGAGTTGTTTGAAGCCATCAGCGAGCTTCAAGTGTCACTTTCTGAAAATCCCGGACATGTTTTTTCTGTCGTAAGCTTGACTGAGATCTATAACTCAAAAGGACGCTATAAAGAGGCCTTAAAGGCGATCAACGAGAGCTTAGCGGTTCCGGGCAACGAGACGGATGCCACGCTTTTGGGTTTGCGAGCGGAAGTGCAACGAAACGCCGATTTTGAATATCATGTAACGGAAAACTGGGATGAGTTGAAACGCATTCTGGGCGATACGACAATCAATGACATTGGCGCTGCGGACGGGCTATTTTGGAAATGGACGATCTTAGCGCGGGCCGGAATCGTTAAAGGCGTCGGGTTTGAACCTGATGAATATGAAGTTGGGAAACTCAATACGCTATTTCCTTTTGTGAACTTTATTCCGAATGCAATTGGTGGCCGGAAAGGCAAGACAGCCTTTCACATCGCTGAAAACATGCCGTGTTCCTCCTTGCGGGCACCTGACATGGATGTGCTGGGTCGCTTTCCAATTCGGTCATGTTTCGCGACGAAGCGCAAATTTGAAATCGAAGTCGATACACTTGAGAACTCATTGAAGAGCCATGGAATCAAGAAAATTGATTTCCTCAAAGTTGATGTTCAAGGGGCCGAGAACGAAATCCTTAAAGGGGCTGGCGACATGTTGGATGACGTTTTAGCTATTGAGCTCGAGACGCATATCCTGCCCCTTTACCACGGCGAGTCCGTTCTCTGGGAATTGATTGATATGCTCGCCAAAAGAGGCTTTCGCGTCCGGGGTCTGGCGCCGCAAGGTTCGTTCGAGGGGGAGGTCGTCGAAATCGAGGCCTTCTTTGCGAAGGATTTGTCGACGCTGAGCGATGTCGAGGTCCAGCGCGTTTTCTTATGGGAAGCGATCAGTGATTGCCCTCAGCTCCCGTTCATGGCGGATGATAAAGGCTTACCTGCTTACCCGCATCTGGCAAAGACTGTATCCCAGCGGGACAAAGATTTGGCTGATTTACGCGTCACCACGAGGGCCTTGCTGGGGCTTTAGTTCAACGATTTAGCACACTGATCTCAAAGGGGGGGATGTGAAGTTTCTAATCATACCCGGCTATGCGAAATCCGGAACCACATTTTTGTTTGAGCAGCTCGCGGCCAGCGGCGCGCCGATAAACCTGCCTAAACGTAAAGAGGTCGATTACTTCCGTCGCGCGGATAGTTTTGAAGGCTACTTGGATCAGTTCGAAACGCAAGACCCGGATAAGGTGTTCCTCGATGCCTCGCCGCTTTATGGCCTGCCGGGAGCCAATGTTGCTGATCGCATCCAAAAGACCCTGAAGGGCCATGATGTAAAAGCTATCTTCTGCCTGCGAGATCCTATGTCGCGCGCTTACTCCCATTATATGCATGATATCAGTACGCATTTTTTCTTATATGCTCACGGACCCTATAGTTTTTACTCGCCAGCTGTTTTGAAAAAGTATTTCCATCCGCTGTCTCCGTCTGTGCGTGATTTCACGAAAGCGCTCGGGAAGGCCAATGTCTCCGGTTTTGGGTTCAAATCCACGGGTTCAAAATTGCGTGAGGATGTTCTGGAATATCTGTCTTTACCGGTAGATTGGGAACTGGATTTCAATGTCAATCCGGCGCTTGGCGGCTCTATTCCGCGGCTCTATTTCGATACGGATCGTTACCTGACGATACGCAGCGGAAAAGAACTCTTTGCTTTGCCGCCGCACACTTTCTTACTGTCTAATATCCGCTATCAACAATTCCGGCCTGATTTTCCGGCCCATATTGCAAAGTTACTTTTGAAAAATGCCGCAAGTTGGGATCGCCAGTTTGATCCAGAGGCAATAGGGCCTGCTGTTAAGCCTATTCGTGAAGATTACTCAAAATGCTTCGATGCGCTGGGTATGGAACGGGAAACTTTAAACCCGCCCAAAGTTATCAACGCGAATGACCCACCGGCTTTGACTCCGGCAATTCGTAATCAAATGGAAAAACTCGGCACAATTACGGCAACGCTCGTTGATAATATTCGGCCTGAAGTTAAAAGCCGCGGCCTATTGGGGAAATCCAAATCAAGTAAAACGACTGATTCTGTTGCAAGAGACCGGCATGAAACTCTGCCTGACATCATGGAACACATGGATGAGGTGATGGGTAAGTCCAACGGGAAACGTGCCCAGGCTTTTCAAAGAGCTTTGTCTGAATTCGGACCTGTCCCGGACTATGTCCGTGGATATTTGCGCCACTTAATTCAATTGGGGGATGCGGAAGGCGCTCTAGATTATCTAAGCCAAAACCCGAACCTGAGCCGTTACATTTCATTTAAGGTCATGTTAGAGGACCTTGACAAATTCCAACATAAATTTACGCAACCTCAGCTCGTTGAGCTGCGTAAATTTATGGGACATTAGGGAACAATACTATGACCACGAAACCTAAAGTCGCCATTTTATCCACTTGGGACGAAATCTGCGGCATTGCTCATTTTACAAAAGGCATCAAAGAAGGGCTTGAAAGCCAAGGGTATTACGTAGAAGTCTTGCCAACGCCGCGCATGATCTTGGGTAATTCTAAAGACAATGCTTCAAAAGCCGCAGCAGAAAACTACTGCCGGCATTTGAGTGAGCGCGTTAAAGAGTTTGATCACATTAATATTCAATTTGAGCCCGGTATTTTAGGCCCGGAGATGATGACGTCCATGCGTCGATTCAAAACCATTACGAAACACGCCAAAAGCCTGTCTATTACCTGGCATTATTTAGGCCGACGGCAGTCTACGCCAATGCTAGAAATTATACGCATATTTTTAAGCGGTAAGGTGCGGTATGCTACAGCGCTTAGACGGTCAGAAAACGCGCTCAATAAGAGTTGGAACTACCTTTTTGATACAATAGCGGATTTAGGTAAAAGAATCCCGATTAGTCATATTGTCCATACGAAACGGGATTTGCATTTGGCGAATGCTATTTTTAATGGCGATATCTATAATGCAGAGAGTCAAACCAAAAAACGGGTTCAACCGATCACGGCGACACCGCTAACATATCTGTCTAAAGAGGCGAAGGCGGGAATTACTGACAAACTCAAAACGTCCAACCTTAATAAGGTCCTGCCGCATCAAAAGAGTAAAGACACTCGCTATATAGGTGTGTTCGGGTTTTTCTCCGGCTATAAAGGGTTTGAAACCGCCATTGATGCTATTGATAGTCTTCCGCCAAATTATGAACTTTTGATGTTCGCCTCTGTGCATGAAAGCACTCTTAGGATTGAAAGTCGCAGAGACGAATATTTGGGGGCGCTATATGATAATGTGAAAAAGCGTGACAAAAGTATTCGGAAGCGCAACGCTGAAAAATCCATTGCAAATGGTAAGCTTACCGAAAAAATTACAGATAAAAAAGCTGTCTCTTCTAAAAGCGCTAAAGTTAAAAAGGAGAAGAGTCTCAAGAAGAAATTGCTCTCCGAACGTGTTCACTTTCTTGGCGCTGTCTCCGATGACGATCTGGTGTTAGGCATGTTGCTCTGTGATGCTATTTTGTTCCCTTATATCAACTCACCGCACACAGCGTCCGGACCTATGGCCCAGGCTATTGAACTTGATCGCCGGATTTTCGCCTCTCGCAACATACAATTTGTTGAACTGTCGAAATTCCACGATGATCATTTCGAATTTTGCGACATTGGCAACTCAATTGAATATGCGCAGAAAATTCCACGCATGACGGAAGACAGAAAAGATCGTATGGTGCACGGCTATCGCGTCATTGATTATCCTGAGCGAGAACGGAAATATGATATGGCGCATGCGATCAGCTTATATGAAGGTGCGATTTCAAACCGTTAGCATATTTGAGGCGTTTCTTTGTGACCTTTAAGACTGCTTGGGGACAAATTAAACGCAGGGGTGGCTACCACTACTACGAACGCAAAGCGCGAAAGCTACGGTCAAAATCCTTTCCACACCAACGTGGCCGGGTTCTAGTCGCCGGATTACTGTCCTCTCCCAATGGTATTGGCAGGGGGGGGCGACTTGTTTGTAATGGCCTTTTGGACCTTGGCTACGACGTCTCGGCTTTTGATCTCTCTCCGGTCATTCAGCCGGAACTGTCGTCAATTAGTGTTCCGGAAACCGCTTTAGATGATGGAAAAGGGCCCATAATATTACATGTCAATCCGACTGAAGTGCCCAAGGCGCTCCATCTGTTAAGAGACAAGAACTTGAAAAACAGAAGGCTGATCGGCGTCTGGGCTTGGGAGCTCGAGCAAGTACCAGAGGTCTTTTATAAAAGCGCCGAATTATTCGATGAGGTTTGGAGCATCAGTGAGTTTTCGCTGCATAGCTTTCGAGATCTTCCTGTTCCTACCGTCAATATGGGTTACCCTATCAGACCCTCTCAGAAACCCATTTCCGTCGATTGGAGAGAGAAGCTGGGCATCTCTGAAGGGTTTTTGATTTTAACGTCATTCGATAGCCGGTCGAGCCTGAGCCGGAAGAACCCCAGAGCCGCGGTGAGGGCTTTTTTAGAGGCTTTTAAAGATAGCCCCGACGTCAAACTGATCGTCAAGGCCAGCGGCAATCTGAGCCCTGATGATCAGGCCATGTTTGAGGCCGAGAACATCGACGTTATTGTAGACACGTTAAGTGAATCTGAAATGACCGATTTGATTAGGTCATGTGATTGTTACTTGTCTCTAACCCGGGCCGAAGGATTTGGGTTGGTCGGCGCCGAAGCCGCTTCATATGGAATTTCGACAATCATAACAGGATGGTCTGCGCCTGCAGAGTGGGGTGAGTGTCCATGCGTCTATCTTGTAGATTACGATCTAACGCCGGTTCAGGATGTTCATAAAGTCTACGAGAACACGAAGGGACTCCGTTGGGCGGAGCCCAAAATTGCTCATGCGGCGGAATTGCTCAAACATATTGCAGGATTAAAGCCATCTGAACGACAGGCTTTGGGGGCAAAGTCTATGGTCTGGTGGGGCGATAATTATGGACTTGAAGCCTATGAAGATCGGCTTTCGGAGCCAACACGCCATTTAATGGCTAATACATCCGTCGCCTGACTCAGGGCTTTGCTTCAATTGTAATGTCGTTGACTGAGAGTGTGCTGAGGCCGCTGTAAAAAACCCGAAATTGAACCTTCTCCACATCTTCCGCGAGTTCTACATCAAGTTTTAATGTTGAGCTCGACGGGTTGAGCTGGCCTTTTTTGAAAATGGTTGTTTGTTCACCGGAAACGCCAATAATCGAATAGCTGTCCATTTCACTGCGTTTCAGATCGGACGGAGCCTCCAAACCGTAATTCAGGGTGAAACCATAATTCCCGGCCTTGAGTGTTGCGTAAGGTCCAAAAGTTAGGAAGCCTTTCGCTGTACCGGGAGAAGCCTCGCGGCCAGTTCCTTTTACTTTTCCAACACGGCTGAAAAGATCCGCAGCGTTAACAGAAAGGGGATCATGACAGTCTCTTCCAACTCTAATTGGGCAATCCACATCATTGTTTTTTATGGAACTTACTTGGCTATCTGTTGAACTTTCTTTAATTTCCACAGTCGCAATTGTGTCGGATGGGACTGTTATCGCTGCGTCCACCGGAGCCGAGTCCCCGCCACATGCGGATAGGCCGAAGCCAAGCATGAGCGACGAGCATAGAAAGGCTTGGCGAGGATTAACGAACAAGCGTTGTTTTGGGGTAATATTGATCATCGCAAGAACCTTGGGGTATAATGGAGCCACTTTATATTCGTCGGGTATATGGTTGCCTGAATCTATAAATTTTTCAATTATTTATCTCTAAACTCTGCGTAATGACAAGGGTGTCCGGGTGTATTTTGAGCTTTGCATAGTCCGGCGGTGAGTTATGTATGACGCTCAATATCAGGAGCGCAATGTGCCTCAGAAGGCTTTGATAACAGGGATTACGGGGCAAACAGGGTCCTTTTTGGCGCAGCATCTCGTGAGGGCCGGATATGAGGTTCACGGTACCACGCGTTCGCTGGAGACGACGCCTTGGCGGCTTGCGCATTTGGGTATCGCGGGACAGGTTCAACTCCATCCGTTGAACGCGATGGATTTTCGCGAAATTGACGACATAATCGCCCGAAACTTTGACTATATATTCCACTTGGCAGCGGAAAGCTCCGTAGCGACCTCACTCAAAGAACCAACAAAAACGGTGACGGCGAATGTGACGCAAACGACGGCGTGGCTGGAAGCCGTTAAAAATGCCTCGCCGGACTGTCGTTTTTTCAATGCGGTGACCTCTGAAGTCCTGACGGCTTCTAATGGGCCCTTGGGCGAAGATGCTCCGTGTTCAGCCTCGAATCCTTATGCCGTGACGAAACTCGCCTCTATGAATATGGCGCAGGTATTTCGGGAGAGTTTTGATCTTTATGTGGTGAATGGGCTTTTGTTTAATCATGAAAGCGAACTGCGTGATGCACGTTTCGTTACAGGGAAGATCATTCTCAACTTGTGTAATTTGGTAAACGACACATCAGCGCCGGCTTTTCAGTTAGGAAATGTTCTGGCGGAACGTGATTTCAGTCACGCGGAGGATTTCGCACGGGGTATCGCGTCGTCTCTAAACCATGAAACGTCACAGGATTATGTGTATGCATCGGGGACATTACGGTCCGTGAAAGACTTCTTCGATGTCGCGGCGTGTCAACTTGGCTTTGATCCGAACTGGACAGGTGAGGGGACGGATATGGTCTGCCGCGACCTCAAATCAGGGCGGGAGTTGGTCACGATCAATCCTGAATTCTATCGCCCGGTTGATGAAAAAGGAAAATTCGGTAATCCGGCCCGCGCACAAAGTGACTTAGACTGGCAGCCTCAGATTACGTTTGCGCAACTCATCGAACGTATGATTGCTTTTCATATGAATAAGACTTAGGTGGCCACAAATGTGTTGGTAGCGGTTGAAAATCGCTATTTTCGCGTCACCAAATTCGTTGCCTGATTGAGTTGAGCGGGAAAGAGTATTCATTTTATGTCTGCATTGTCCTCCGCAATCGTCGATATTGCCCAAGGTTGGAAATACCGAAGCTTTTGGAAGTTATTGGCCTGGAATGATTTGAAGCAACGCTTCCGCCGGAGCTGGTTAGGTGTTGGATGGGTGATGATGGCTTTCATCCTGTTTCTGGGTTCCAAACTTGTAATATTCAGTCAAATTTCACAATCAGATTTCAATGTATTTGCAGTCTATCTGACCGTCGGGTTCGCCGCATGGCGGTTTATTCTGGGGGCTGTGGTCGAGGGCACGAATACGTTCATAACGGCAGAAAACTGGATCAAGGGCGAAAGGCTCCCTATGTCGGTTCACGTCTACCGGACCGTTTTCAGGAATTTCCTCCTCGCGCTCGGGACCGTGCCGCCGGTCATGATTGCGTGTTGGTATTTCATGGATTCTCACCTCATGGCCTGGATTTCCTTGCCCTTAGTTTTAGTGACTTATTTGCTCACCGCTTTTTGGGTTTCTATCCTGTTGGGTTCCCTGTGTTCGCGGGTTCGGGATTTTTCTCATTTGATTGTCACCACCATGCAGATCATGTTTTTTCTGACCCCAATCATCTATGAAATTGAGATGCTTGGGCCCAATGTTGCCAAATATATGGCTTTTAATCCTTTCGTTTATTATCTGGACATCCTGCGTGTCCCCGTTCTTGACGGCGTAATGCCGGTGCAAAGCTGGATAATTGTCGGCATATTCACAGCTATCGGCTCGCTCATGGCACTCTGTGCCTTCGCGTTCTCCCGCCGCCGCATTGTGTTCTGGCTCTGATTTATGGCTCACGTAATCGCAAAAGATGTATCGCTTGTGTACCCAATGGTGGGCTCCCACGCTCGTGGGCGTCATAAAGTGAATATTGGCGCAGGCGGCGCGGCCCAAGTGGGCGGCAAAATCATTCAAGTGGGTAAGCGCGGACGAGGCGTACAGGCCCTTAATAATATCAATCTGGATATTAAACCCGGTGCGAGGCTGGGTATTCTGGGGAGTAACGGGGCAGGTAAGTCGACCCTGCTGCGGGTGCTGGGCGGCATATATCGCCCAAGCTCAGGGACGTTGGATGTAGAGGGTCGGATGACGGGTCTCTTTAACCTGAACCTGGGCGTGTCGAAAGAATCGAGCGGTTATGAAAACATCATCTTAAAAGGCTTGATGCTCGGATTGAGCCGCGAGAAGATCAAAGAGCATGCAGAAGAAATCGCCGATTTTTCGGAACTCGGCGAATATATCAATATGCCCGTTCACACTTATTCCTCCGGTATGGTAATGCGGCTGATGTTCTCGACCGCCACGAGCTTTAAACCAGAAATCCTACTCTTGGACGAATGGATTGCAACGGGCGACCGCCATTTCCGGGACAAGGTCGATCAGCGTTTGGATGATCTACTTAATTCCGCCCTCATCGTGATTATCGCCAGCCACAATCGTAACCGAATGGCAAAATGGGCCAATACAGTGATTGAGTTGGATTCCGGGACCGGTGTGCAAATACCGATTGAGGATTTTGTGCCGTAGCAGTCGAAATGAGGGTTGTCGGTATGACCCTTCTTGGCGCTGAAATTTATGAACTTTTGTTCTTTTTATTTAGGTGGTTCTTTCTGGCTATCTTTAGAATTTTGTTGGGCCCGTTTTTTCTCTAAGGCTTCTATCCGAGCTTCTTTTTCAGCTTCTTTTTGAGCCAGGATTTTCTGTTGTTCTGCACGTCTTTTTTCTAGCGCCTCTATCCGAGCTTGTTTTTCTGCTTCTTTCTGCGCCAAAATTTCCTGCTGTTCTGCGCGCCTTTTTTCCAGTGCCTCTATTCGGGCTTCTTTTTCCGCTTCTTTTTGCGCCATAATGGCCTGTTGTTCCGCACGTCTTTTTTCTAACGCCTCTATTCGAGCTTGTTTCTCTGCCTCTTTTTGCGCCTTAATCGCTTGTTGTTCTTCGCGTCTTTTTTCTATTGCCTCTTTCTTAACTTGCCTTGCCTTTTCTCGAGCTTTAGCTGCCGCAACCGCGTCTTCATTGTACATGTGCTTTGTCGAATCAGCAGGTGAAACCCAATCCAGGAACCCCGGATAATGAAAATCTGCAACCGTGATAAATATGTCATCTGCTTTTAATATCTCTGATTGCGCCAGCAATTTTTGCATATCCGGACCATTGATGAAGCTCGAACGCAAATGATAGGTTGTCTGAAAGTGACTTGCGATCAATTCTCTTACCACGGGCCCAAAGCTGTTTGAAAAAACAATTGCGGTTTTATCATTAGGGGCGTTCAGGTTCGTCATTTTAGCGACGATAACCTCGTCTTTGTCGGCCCCCTCATTCAGTGGATAGGCAAATGAGGCATCCACGACGATACCTAGCGCTTCCCTGTCTCTATCACATCCTAAAGTCGTCTCTCCTACCCCGATAAGCATTCCGATATCCCATTCGACCTGAGTGTTTTTACAATCACTCTCTTGCCATTTTGGTGAAACGTCCAAGTCATAGGCTTTCGCAAGCTCTTCAGCAAAAATCCACGAGCTTTCCCCTTGCCAATGGTAAGCTTTTGAAGGGTAAAATAGCGGATCTTCTATGCGCGCTTTGAACGCCTCGTATGGGTAAAAGAAATTTAAATTTGGCGCACTTTGCGAAAGTGTTTTGGCAAGATTATTTTCGGCTGAAATTTTCTTGCAAGCCTCAATAATTTTATTGGGTGTTGATTTAGGTAGTTTATCAGCCATTAAAACTGATTTCGAAGGCACCATACCGTAAACAACATTGGCACCATACCGTGATAAGAAATTGTGGCTTTTATTGAACCGTTCAAGATATGATTTTTGTTGGTTAGGATTTTGTGCATTCACACATATGTTAATCCACCAAGAAAAAGGGCGCTCCCTAGTTTTTTGTAGGAAAGGTGAGGTTAAAAAATAAGCACCCTGATTATTGCCTACGATGTAAATGTCATTCGTCGCCCCAAAAGCCTCGAAATAGAATTTTCGCCGAGCTTTGATGACTTGAAATCCACCGCCAATATGATCATCCACATAATCATCCAGCTGGGCGAAGGCTTGCTTTGGCTTTGTTATGACCTCCGCCGGTTTAGGGCGTTTGGTCAATTTCCGATTCTCCCATTCCTGACGGGCGTCGTGATCCACCATAGGAATCGTAAGGGCCGGTATTGCGAGCACAGCCGACAAGATTACCACATAGAGAAGGACGCCTTTGTTAATTTTGCGCATAATCTAGAACCTGAAGTAGATGAACGGGTTATATGTCGATGACATGACTTCGACAAGGCAGAGGAGGAACAGAACGAGGGCAACCGTCATTTTCACCACAGTGGCCTTTTTCTTCGTGCGGAGGCCCAATGCGCCCATCGCTTTAATGCCCTGACGCTCAACAAAATTTGATGCGAATAAAACGGCGAGACCCATCGCAATCCAAATCTCCAGTCCGCTGTAGAGGAAGAAATAGCTATTATCACCGCCTGTCGGAATGATCATTTTCTTCGCGACATCCAAAGCCTGCGGAAGCGTGTCTGCGCGGAATAAAACCCACCCAAAGACTGCGACAACAAATGTGTAAAACCATGCAATTGGTCCCCAAGTCTTCGCCAAGACATTTTTTAAGCCCAGACGCTCAATAACAAGAAATGCGCCGTGATACATGCCCCATAGAACAAAGGTCCAAGCCGCGCCATGCCACAACCCTGAGACCAGGAAGACCAGGAACAAGTTCCGGTATGTCATGAAGTTCCCTTTACGATTACCTCCGAGAGGGAAGTAGACATAGTCACGGAACCACGACGTCATGGAGATATGCCACCGGCGCCAGAAATCGGTGATGCTCCTGGCCACATAGGGATGGTTGAAGTTTTTGGGAAAACGAAAGCCCATCATAAAGCCAAGACCAATTGCCATGTTGGAATAGCCGGCAAAGTCAAAATAGATCTGACCCGTATAAGACAGAGACGCGGTCCAGGCCGTTGCCGTCGTCAACAGGGCAGGATCGATACCAAAAAGACCGTCTGCCGTCACAGCGAGCTTATTCGCAATCAGCATTTTCTGCGCGAGGCCAACGCAGAACATATAGATACCAACGTTGAGATTGCCCGTTCGGATTGTCCGGTTCTGCAGTTGCTTGGCGACCGAACCATACCGCACAATCGGGCCCGCGATGAGCTGCGGGAACATGGACACATAGGTCGCCACATCAATAAAGCTCTTCGCAGGTTTATGTTTCCCGCGGTGAATGTCGAAAGAATAAGACAGACCTTGGAAAATAAAAAACGAGATGCCGATGGGTAAAAGAGCTTCCGGCCATGTCCAGCTGGCGTCTCCAATCAGAAATACGTCCCTCACAAAGAAGTCCGAATATTTAAAGTAGAATAAGGTCCCCAATTGCAGGACCGTTGCAGCCCACATGATTTTCAATGAAGGCCCGTTTTTGATGACCCAAACGCCGTGTAACCAAGCGATCAGCACAGACCCCAAAAGGAGAAGTACAATCCAACCTTCACCGAAAAAATAGAAAAATAGCGAGAAAGCCAGAATAATGATGTTTCGGCGACCAAAGAGAAAATAGCACAGCAAAAAGGCCGGTAAAAACATGAAAAGGAAGAGGGGCGATGTGAATAACATATAGCTGTCTGAAAAGCCCTTATCCCGCTGACCGGAGCGGTCATCTCACTGATAAATCCTCATTTAGTTAGCCGCTTGACCCAGCGCACGCAACGGTGATTTTGCACCTCGTAATGAGGGGATTAGGTGGACAACGGGTCGGTTGTAAGACTTGTTCTAAGAGAATAATCCTCAGAATTTGGAAAGGCGGTAATCTTCAGAAAATTAGAAATTATAGCGAGAAACTCTGTAAATGACCCAAACGAACCGACTTAAAGTCTCCTATATCGCGCCGTCACAGGCTTTGAAATATGTCACGATCAATGAAGGCTTTAAGACCATTGACCGCTTGAGCCAGATCAGTGTCGTTGCGCGTGACATTGGGAGCCAGCCTGATGCACCTGTAAACGGGGACGCTTACATCCTACCTACCAGTGCCGTGGGCGAGCATTGGACCGCAGCCGCAGACAACGCCTTAGCTTTTTATGATGGAGGCTGGCACATCTGTGACCCGCAAGAAGGCTTTCAGGTTTGGGTGGAATCCGAACAGGCCGCATTTGTCTTCTCAGATGGAAATTGGATAGCCCTACCGGTTTCCACATCACCAAAATTTGGCGTGAATGCGGCGCCTGATAATATAAACCGGCTGACCGTAAAATCAGATGCTGAGCTTCTGACGTATGATGATGTAACACCCGGAACGGGTGATGCTAGGAAGGTCATCAATAAGAAAACGGCCGGGCATTCAGCTTCCCTGACTTTTCAAAACGACTATCTTGCGAAAGCAGAGCTAGGCCTTATCGGGGACGATGCATTCTCCATAAAGACCTCTTCCGACGGTATTACCTTTAATCCCTCCCTGCGCGTCAGTGTGCAGGAGGATAAGATTGATTTGTTCCACCCGCTCAAAGTCAATAATAGCGCTGTGCTTTCGATAGCCGATAAGCCGGTTTTCGTCGCAAATGTCGCGAGCGCAAATACGAATTATGCGAATGACGACCTCGTAGATCTCTCAGCGAGCCTCGATACGCACCATAGGTTTGACAGCCCGAAAAATGCTTTCATCGTTCCGTTCACGGGCGTCTATTTCGTTCAAGTCGGTGTCGTCATTCGGTCGGTTACGTCCGGGGTTACGATCGTGAAATTGCGCGCGTTTAAGAACGGAACAATGGGTCAATCCGTTAGCGCCGTGACCGCCGATGCGAATATTACAACTGTGAATGATAGCTCGTTGCTCCAGTTTCAGGCCGGGGATGAAATATCGCTCCGAACGACGCTGAATGACGCGGCGGGCACAGTTCAATTTTTCCCTTCAAGCCGTCTGGTCATACACAGAATTATATGATGAAAGGACTATATTCCGGGGCCGCGCAGCAGGGATTGTCGTCTTGATTTTTAGAGTTCAGGCCGTAACCTGACACCAGAAATAAGAGGTGTATATGACCAAAATCTATCCAGTTATTATGTCCGGCGGTGCAGGTACACGTTTATGGCCTGTATCTCGTAAAAAGACGCCGAAACAATATCATGCGATGGTGGCAGAAAACACGATGTTTGCCGAAACGCTTTTGCGCATGCGGGATAGCGGTGAGAATGACGTCGCGGCACCTATTATTATCTGTGCGAATGGTCATGAAACTTTGGTTCAGGCTCAGGCGGATCAGCTCGACATAAACCTAACAGCGATTATCTTAGAGCCGATGGGCCGCAACACTGCGGCCGTCGGCGCGATTGCTGCGGAGTTTGTGCATCGTCTCGATCCTGACGCTCTGATTTTATTACTGCCGGCAGATCATCATATCGAACAGCCGCAAGAATTTTGGCATGCGATTGAGAAGGCCACGCCTGTCGCGGTGACGGGTCATCTTATGACGCTGGGCATTGAGCCGACCGGGCCGGATACAGGCTTTGGCTATATCCACCGCGGCGAGAAGATCGCAGATGACGTCTATAAAATTCAGGGTTTCAAAGAAAAGCCGAATGAGTTCACGGCCAGTAACTATTTGAAGACCGGAGAGTATTCTTGGAACGCCGGAATATTCTTGTTTGATGTGAAACGTCTGATGAAAGATTATGAGGAGCACGCTGCTGATATTTTTAAGGACAGTGTTAAGGCGCTGGATCACGCCAAGAAAACCGGAATTTGCTACCTTTTGAGCCAACCCCATTTCGCCGAATGCCGGAGCGAACCTATTGATATCGCCATCATGGAAAAAACCTCCTACGCGGCGGTTGTAGACCCCGTTCGGGCCGGGTGGAACGATATCGGGTCTTGGGCGGCAATCAGTGAATTTATGGTCGCGCAATCCACGGATGAATCGGCCTCTATCGGTGACGTTCGTATGATTGATAGCGACAATTGTTTTGTCCGCAGTGACGGGCCTTTTGTAGCAACAATTGGCGTAGAGGATCTTGTGGTTGTTGCGATGGAAGACGCAGTTTTAGTGACCCATAAAAACAGCACGCAAGACGTGAAGAAGATAGTCAATTTCCTTAAAGACGAAGACAGGGGAGAGCTGCTTTAGATACTGATCTCTATTGCGGCTGGCGAGCCTCATAGGCGTCGATTTCTTTCATCACCTTGCCTGCCAGAAAGCGGGCCCCGACTAAACTAAGATGATCCCCATCCCGGTATAGCAACCTGTCTTTCCATATTCGGTTACACGCGATTTCGTTGGGTCGACAAAAAACCGGGTTACTATCGATGTATAAGGCCCCGGTTTTTTCTGCCAGATCTTTCAGAAAACCTTCTACTTCCGCTGTCCGGTCCATGGATTGTTCTTGGCTGAAGCCAGGGCAATGTTTGAGGGCAGTTTCTATATTCCGTAAGACCGGTTTTGACAGGCATTTTACCATATCAACACCCGGATTCGGGACAGGTCCGACGATAACCGGAATACTTCCGCTTTCTTGAACAACGCGAACAGACTCAGCCATAGAATTGCGAAACGTCTCTTGCGCATCTTCAATTGACGAGTTGAAAGCCTCTCCCGACGGCACAAGGAAAAATCGCAAATCTCTTTCATCTTGCTGCGTTTTTCGGGTCGTCCAATAGATCGCATATCGTGCATGTAGGATGACGTATTTCGGAGACTCACTTAGCAAAGCCTCAAAGTCCTTGGTTCGATTACCCCAATTATCACCCGGGCCTCTATAATGATCTGCGCCGATAAAGGGCCCCACGCCACCTTTTGACGACGAGATACCTGTTAGTTTTCTATTTCGGAGGCCGAGAACTAAACCCGCCGCCAAGGCGTTGGAATGACTGTCTCCAATAACGACTATATCAGCTTTCGTCCCTTGCTCGCCGAAGAAGCAGAGCCTCGTCTTGCCATCTTTCGCCATGCGGAAATTACAATTTGGATTGGGTCTTTCTTGCGAAGCTTCAGTGATATTTTGCTGAGCTTTGGAGAGGCGCCCGGTCCAACCGCTTTGCGCCCAAGGGTGGCTGGCGAAGACGACGAGCCCTGCGACGCAAGTCATCAGCCCCGCTGGAACGGCCAAGCGCTCAGTAGCGGGGTCTTTTCTCCAAGGTTGTCGAAACCTGTTTTCAACGAAATGGTAGGATAAGCTGGCCAAAACAAATGAGAGTATGACCGCCGCAGCCATTGTCGAGGCGGACATGTCTTGGCTGCTATAGTAATTAATATAAATAATGACCGGCCAGTGCCAAAGGTAGAATGAATAGGAAATCCGGCCGAGATAGGTCGACACCGGATTTGCCAGCACGAGTTTTGAGAGTGGATTCAGGGGCGCGCCGATGACTAAAGCCGCGCCGAGTACGGCCATGAGATAGGGGTATTGAAACGCACCGATATTGGCGCTGACCAAAAAGCTGGCGATCATGAGCATAAGACCGGCACAGGTCGCGGCGATTGACAGCAAGCCTCCCTGACCAACTCTAATGGCTGCCAGGGCCAAAATTCCGCCAACTCCGAATTCCCAAATTCTGAAAGGCGTCAAATAAAATGCGGCATTGGCAGAAGTCACACTCATCGCTGAAAAGGCGAGAAAACTTATGATCGTGAGACCGACGATAAAACCTAATCTGAATTTTAGCCCGAATAATTTTGCGCTGGTAATAATCAACAAAGGCCAGATTAGATAGAATTGTTCCTCAACGCTCAGTGACCAAAAATGTAGAAATGGCTTGTACTGACTGGAGACGTCGAAGTAGCCGGCTGAAAGCCAGAAATGTATATTGGCGACGGATAGGGTCGAGTACATGGCCGACTGAGACGCGCTCTCAAGATGTTGCGGGCTCAAAAGGATTACGCCCGCGAGTAGGGTGACCGATATGACTAAACATAACGTTGGCAGTAATCGGCGCGCCCTGCGGATATAGAAATCAATATAGGAAAAATTTTCGGATTTCTGACGTTTCGCGATTTGCGCGGTAATTAAAAATCCGCTCAAGACGAAGAAAATATCAACGCCCAGAAACCCATTCTGGAACTTTGTAATTCCCAAATGGAATAACAAAACACCGAGCATTGCCAAGGCCCGGAGACCATCCAGCTCGGGTCGGTAGTTTTCGACTGTATGACTTGAAACCAAAAATCACCTGAAGATAGCTATCTTGCAAAGAAGACTGCCTTATCTGACTTCAGTCTACTTTCCTAGATGCTCAATGGCGGTCTCAACCTAATCCTTATTTGCAACGCGGTCTGCCTCTGACGCCATGCAAAGAATGTGGTAAAAGGTGCTGACTGGAATAGTTTTGGCAATGTTTGCCTCGCAAGCATTGATCTGGTCATTCCATAACCCTTCAGCCGTCAAATAAGTCGGGAACAAGGCATCAATTGTCGCGGCGGCCATATCGCGGGCTCCCGGAACACCGTTTTCGGTCATAGCAAGATAGGCTTTGATGACTTCGGTTTGGACCCAGAGACGTTTGCTTTCACGCCTGATGCTGCCGTCTTTTGCTTCTTCATCGTTTAAGAAGTGGGCGCGTTCGACTAGGGATCTCGACAAGAGGGCATCTTGATAGTGCCGGGTATTCTGACTCGTGGCTTTACGGAACTCGCCGAGCAACCAAATCCATTCCATGGCGTGACCGGGTTCATTGGTTTGTCCGGTTTCGCCGGAGCTCAATGTCCAATCCGCATCAAAGAATTCACTGACAGTCCCGGAGTCAAAAAAGTGGTCTTCAAAAAGTGAATAAACCCGCTTGGCAAATTTTAGATGCCGCTTTTGTTTCGAAACGCCATAGAGAAACAGGCTGGCTTCGAAGAGATGCATATGAGGATTCTGTCTGCGAGGGTCCGACTCCGTCGCCCGGTCAGATTCGCGCCAACCGCCGTTCGGGTGAGCTAGAGATTCATCTACCCAATCGAGGAGCGCGTCAGCATCCTCGAGATAGTCTGAGTGTCCGGTTAAGCCATATAAGCTGCTGGCCGCGAGAATGTAGAAGGCATGATCATAGAGATCGCGCATGTCATTGGTGATCTCGCCGCTCATGGTCACCCGATGCACATATCCGACAGCTTTCATCTTTCGATAGGTCGCCTCAGCTATCTGTTGTCCGTCAAACCATCCAAGCGATGTTGCTTTGGCGTAAACATAGACTTGCCGCGCCAAGACCCGCCATCTGCGCTCAGCAGCGAGGTCGGGCTGTCCGTTTAGATGCAGGTGCTCAACCCAGCTTCCATCCTCTAAATGCGCACGATCGGCCCATAGGGGGAGGGCGTGCTCGGAGCACCATTTTTTCAAACGGGCGGCGCTTAACTGCAGAGCGTCAGATGTCATATCTTTTGGTCGAATTCTCCGATTTCGGGATATTCGGCCAAGCGGCGTTCAATCTCGCGGAACATGCCGATCATATTCTCCTCGGAGGTCGGGCTCTCGACAACGACGACAAGATTTGGTGTGTTGGAGCTGGCGCGCATGAGGCCCCATGTTCCGTCTTCGAGCGTAATACGCACGCCGTTGACTGTGTTCACGTCGACGATTTTTTGACCCAGAATTTTAACTCCGGCTTTCCCGTCGGCTTCTGCGGCCGCAACGATACTGTCAATGACACCATATTTTTCTTCGTCCGCACAATACGGGCTCATGGTTGGCGATCCCCATGTCTTCGGCAGAGCTTCGCGCAGGTCCGCCATTGTCTTGTCCGGATTGCGGTCGAGCATTTGCAGGATCGCGATGGCAGACACCAAGCCGTCATCATATCCACGGCCAAGCGGCGCGTTAAAGAAATAATGGCCGGATTTTTCAAAGCCGACGAGGGCGTTTAAATCATAAACGCGGCGTTTGATGTAACTGTGGCCTGTTTTGTAATAATCGGTTTTTGCACCATTGGCTTTCAGAACAGGATCGGTGTGGTAAAGGCCCGTTGATTTCACATCGACAACAAATTGGGCGTTCTCGTGAATGGCGGAGAGATCGCGCGCTAACATGACGCCGACCTTATCTGCGAAAATTTCTTCACCCGTATTATCAACAACGCCGCAACGGTCTCCGTCTCCGTCAAATCCAAGAGCGACTTCGGCTTTGTTTTCGAGGCAAGCATCCCGCATAGCATGCAGCATTTCCATAGCTTCGGGGTTAGGGTTGTAGTTTGGGAAGCTCCAATCCAGATCACATTCGACGGGGACAACGTCCGCGCCAATGCGCTTTAGGGTTTCTTCGGCGAAGGCGCCCGCAGTGCCGTTACCGCAAGCCGCGACGACACGGATTGGCCGCGAGAGTTTTATGTCTTTGGTCAGATCGGCAATATAGGCCTCGCGAACGCCGTCAACATAGCGGTAAGATCCGCCGTCGCGTGAGACGCCTTCGCCTTTTAAAACAATCTCTTTGAGGCGGCTCATTTCATCAGGTCCGAAGGTGAGGGGCGCTTGAATGCCCATCTTCACGCCCGTCCAACCGTTAGAATTATGAGAGGCCGTGACCATGGCAACGCCTGCGCAATCCAAATGGAATTGTGCAAAATAGGCCATGGGCGACAGCGCCAAACCAATGTCGTGCACATTGACACCCGCATTCATCAGCCCAACTGTGAGAGCCATTTTGATGCCAAGAGAGTAGTGTCGGAAATCGTGACCGACAGCGATATTTGGCTCAACGCCCCGCTCATGCATCAATGTGCCGAGGCCTTCGCCAAGGGCCTGAATGCCGTAAAGGTTGAGCTCGGACGGCTTCTCTTCGCCGGGTAGACCGAACCACCAACGCGCATCATACTCGCGAAAACCCGTCGGTTTGACCAGAGGAAGCGTTTCGAACTCGAGGGTATTAGCGCTGATGTCAGAGCGTGGAATACGTGTCATAATCTTATGCCTTACGTGTCTTCAGTCGTGTTTGTGTTTGAATGGAGTTCGTGTCTGAAACCGCGTGCAAAATAAACTAAAATTTAAACAATGTGCCGTCTTAGTTAGGAAGTATTTAATCAGTATTCATCGCAACTATAAAACAAGTTTGACTGAGTGCCTCTCAAGCCATGTGACTTTGACGACTGACGCATTCAAAAACTTTAAGATAGAATTGAGTAACATTTGGCTGATTTGGCAGAAATCGACACTGAAATTCGAGACATTCTACTCAGGGATGGACCGCAAACGGGCAAGGAACTTGTTGAGAAACTGCCGGACAGAAGTGACATTGCCATATGGCGCGCTTGCTACGGGTCAGGCGAAATCCAGGTGAGCAATTGCGCACGTTACTACCTGCGCTACGATATCTTACGCGGCAATCAACTTCGCCTGTCTCCCTCTATTCTCCGAGATTTTTTGACCTTTAGTCTTGTTCACTTGACCGACCAGACCGTTGATATGGTCGAAGGCGCGACCATGCTGGCTAACCGGTTTCGGACTGTCAGTTTGGAAAAACTAAGCTGGGCGCGCAACGCACTCCTCCAGCTCGACGATGACCTACAACAAGTCATCTATGATCACTGCGTTGTGTTTCTGTCAGGGGATATCGCTTATTTTCTGGCGCATCAAACAAAGCGCGTTCATTCGCAACTCGGTGTCGAAATTAATGGTTCAGATATTGATATCGTTATCGTCACCAATCGCGGCGCGCCAAAGGACATGATAGAACGGATAGAAAGCCAGCTGCTCACAACCAAAAAAGCCTATCTGATTACGCCCAATATACAAGAAGAGCTGGATTTTATCGTCAAGCCCATCGAGACCATGCTCGAGCAGTTAGCCTATGGAGACATTCATCAAAAAATCGCAAGCAAAATCCTCTATGAAAGCTATTTTCTGATGGGGCGTGTGGATATTTATCAGACGCTCATGCAGCATTTAAAGCTCAGAGGGACATGGGACAAAATTGAGCAGGATTTTGAGACCGCATTGAGCCAGAGAAAAGATACAATTTCCAAAATTCTGGATCTTGCGCCCGATGCGTCGACGGATGACGAAGAAGTCGCGTCGCTCTTTTTTGCATCGAAAGAACGCTTGGAATTTCGCTAACTCTTGGCCCTTCAAGACGGGGAGGGGTCCTCTCCGGCTATTTTGCAAATGCTTTTATGAGCGCCTTAGCGTCTACGCCGATATCAGGATGGGTCCGCGCGAAAGCCATCACAGCTTCGAAATAGCCGAGTTTTGACCCACAATCATAGTCTTGGCCGTCATAAACAAAGGCATGGAAATCTTGGATCTGCATGAGGCGCGCCATTGCGTCGGTCAGTTGGATTTCCCCGCCAGCACCCGCGGCTTGGTCTTTCAGAAGTCCCATAAGCTCCGGCTGCAGGATATATCGACCCGTGATTTTTAGGTTTGAAGGCGCCTCCTTCAGGGCGGGCTTCTCAACCATTCCGTCCATCGCAATAAGGCCGGACTTCTGCGCGGCCTTAGGGTTTTTAGGTTTGATAACACCATAGCTCGAGACGCGCTCATCGGGAACCGGGTCCACCGCAATTATGTTTCCGCCGACCTCGTGATAAGCCTCAATCATCTGCGCGAGGCAGGACCGGACATCTGTCTGGATAAGCACATCGGGCAGTAGAACGGCAAAAGGATCATCGCCAATAATATCGCGGGCGCACCAAACGGCATGGCCTAGCCCTTTGGCCTCTTGTTGGCGCACAAAACTCATCGTGCCTTCGCGCGGCTGTTTCGCTTTCAGCCTGTCGTATATGTCCGTTTTGCCTTTTCGCTGAAGGGCATCTTCCAGCTCATAGGCACTATCAAAATAGTCTTCGATCGCAATTTTCCCGCGTGCGGTGACGAAGACGAAATGCTCGATTCCCGCCTCAATCGCTTCATCGACCACATATTGCAGGGCCGGACGGTCCACGACCGTCAGCATTTCCTTGGGCACCGTTTTTGTGGCAGGGAGAACACGTGTGCCAAATCCGGCGACCGGAAGGACAGCTTTTCGTACAGGTTTCATATGGTGTCTCCACATCTCGAAGAACGATAGTTTATGCTGGCGAATTATCCGAAACTATACGTTCACAATTTAGACGCGTATTAGCGCGAATATCCTAATATGTAGGGAATAGAGCGCTGTAAACCCGTATATGGACTCATGCGCTGGCTTTGTTATCAATTAGGGTGAGTGACAAGCCCACTCATCATTAGAGAAAGATGTGTTCATGAAAGGTATTATTCTTGCGGGCGGCGCCGGCAGTCGGCTCCATCCCGTCACCATCGCCGTTTCTAAACAATTGCTACCCGTCCACGATAAGCCGATGATCTATTATCCGCTATCCGTGCTGATGCTGGCCGGGATCAATGATATACTGATTATCACCACCCCCGAAGATCAAGCGCAGTTTAAGCGCCTTTTGGGCGATGGCGCGCGCTTTGGCGTGACGTTGACTTACGCAGTCCAAGACGCCCCGAACGGGTTAGCCGAAGCGTTCATCATAGGAGAGGGCTTCATCGGAGATGATACGGCCGCGCTCGTGCTGGGCGACAACATATTTTACGGTCAAAACTTTATGCCGATCCTTCAAAGCGCGGTTCAGTCTGTTGAGGAAAAGGGCGGCGCCGTAATTTTCGCCTATCAAGTCAAAGACGCGGAGCGATACGGCGTTGTAGAATTTGACGAAAACCACACCGTGCTGTCATTGGAAGAAAAACCTGTCGAGCCGAAAAGCGATTACGCGGCCACAGGGCTTTATTTCTACGACAACCGTGTGTCCGGCATAGCCAAATCTGTTAAACCGTCAGAAAGAGGTGAGCTGGAAATCACATCGGTCAACAATACCTATCTCGACGCAGGAGATTTGCGCGTTGAACTGCTCGGGCGGGGGTTTGCCTGGCTGGACTCCGGCACACATGACAGTCTCCTTGCAGCGTCACAATTCGTGGCAACCATCGAGAAAAGACAAGGCTTGAAGATCGCGTGTTTGGAGGAGATCGGCCTCATGAAAGGCTGGTTAAGCCAAGATCAGCTCCGCGCCACTGTGAATGAAAACAGCCAGAGCGAATATGTGGTCTATGTTCGAGATCTTATAAAAGGTAAGAACTCGTCATAAATGACCGTTTAAGAAGGTTTTTGGTTCGCCAAACCTTTGCGGGTTGCACCATCAGTCTTTTTTAAAATAGAGCGCCACCAGCTTTCATTTTCCAAATACCACTGAATGGTCTCGGCCAAACCGTCCTCAAAATTGTGGCGCGGTGTCCATCCCAGTTCTTTGGTGATACGGTCAAAATTCACTGCATATCGGAAGTCATGCCCGGGACGGTCCGAAACAAAGGTAATTAGCTCTTTATGCGATGGACGATCCGGAAACTCTGTGTCCAAAACAGCGCAAATAGCCTCAACAACTTCCAAATTTGTGCGTTCAGACGCACCGCCGACATTATAGCTCTTGCCGAGCTGCCCCCGGCTCGCGACAAGCCAGAGGGCTTCGGCGTGATCTTCGACATGGAGCCAATCGCGCACATTTTCACCGGTCCCGTAAACGGGCAGAGGGCTTTGATCAACGCCCTTGGCAATCATTAAGGGAATGAGTTTTTCGGGAAATTGCCACGGGCCGTAATTATTCGAGCAATTTGACAACACAACAGGCAACCCGAACGTCTCGCCCCAGGCGCGAACGAAATGATCCGACGCGGCTTTGGACGCAGAATAGGGGGAGCGAGGATCATACCGGCTATTTTCCGTAAAGGCCGGGCCAGTCGTTTCAAGTGACCCAAAAACTTCATCCGTTGAGATATGTTGCAGCCTAAACATTTTCTGCGCATTAGAGGGCAGGGCCTCATAGTAAGATCGGCAGGCCTGCAACACCTGAACCGTACCAACCACATTGGTTTGCACGAATTGCGCCGGCCCGTCGATGGAGCGGTCAACATGGCTCTCGGCCGCCAAATGCATCACGATATTGGGGTTATGCTTATCCAGTAGTCGCTCGAAATGGTTATAATCGCAGATATCGCCGCGCTCAAAGGCGTAACGCGGGTCGCTCTCAAACTCCGCCACAGCTTCGGGCATTGCAGCATAGGTCATGGAATCCACAACAACGACATTGCAATCCGTCGCCGTCATAAGATGCCGGACAACGGCAGACCCAATAAATCCCAATCCCCCTGTAATCAAAACGTTTTTCAACACGGTTACCTTCTATAACGTGACGGGTCTAACTGCGAGTGAGTGAGGCGATCCGCCAGGGTCTAATCATAAGAGTATAGATGAAACTTTATAAACCGCGATCATTAAAACCAGCCTGGCTAAAACTCGCTTCTATTCGTTTGAAGTGTCAAAATAGAACAATTGACTACTGCGGGCGGCTCAGTCAAGATGACCCTCGCGCAGTTAAATATAATTTCAGGATTCTAGTTTCAAAATATACGTCTAGCTATTTGTAGTTGCTGGCGTATTGAAGCTGAAGTGAATATGTCTCAAAAAAATCAAACACCCCAAAGAACAGAACTCGGTGACGCCCTCGCTAAGTCACGCCGGGCATTTGTTGGGATTGGCATATTCAGTGCCGTCATAAACATGTTGATGCTCACCGGGCCACTTTACATGCTGCAAGTTTATGACCGCGTGTTGTTAAGCCGCAGCATGTCAACATTGGTCGCGCTCAGCATCTTAATGGCTGGGCTCTATATGTTTATGGGTCTCCTTGAACTTATTCGCTCTCGCGTGTTGGTCCGTATAGGCAACAGGGTTGAAGAAGATCTGAGTGAACGGACCTTTGATATTTGGATCACCCAAGGCCGTTACGGCAAACAAGCCTCACGAGGTCGTCCACTTGACGATTTAAGTACGTTGAAAGCTTTTCTTTCAGGCCCGGCACCGGGGGCCCTATTTGATATTCCGTGGACGCCAATTTTCATAGGCGTGATCTGGATGTTACATTGGACACTGGGACTGGCGGCTCTAATCGGAGCGATTGTAATTTTTGTTGTTGCGGCTTTAAACGAGTTCACAACGCGAAAGGTCCTGACGGAGTCCAGACAGCTCCTCATGCAGAGCCGCAGCATTGCAGACAGCACACATCAGCAATCAGAATCTGTTTTGGCGATGGGCATGGGAAAGAATGTTCATAAGCGTTGGCAAAGCGCTCATCAGGCAGGGGCAGGTCTCCACACCTCCGGCAGCGACAGAGCCGGAGGCTATACCGCAACGACGAAAGCCTTTCGGATGTTCTTGCAATCCGGAATTTTGGGACTGGGGTGTGCGCTGGCTGTTATCCAACTGATTACGCCCGGCGCCATGATTGCGGGCTCAATTATCATGGGCCGCGCCCTTGCGCCCATTCAGATGGCCATTGGTCAGTGGAAGAGTTTTGTGCGGGCGAGGGACTCTTACATGCGCCTAAATACTTTTTTTGAGGCGATTCCGGCAGAACAAGACTCAATGCAGCTTCCCGAGCCAAAGGGTCACATCACGGTCGAAAACCTGATCGCAGCGCCTCCTGGAGCAGAAACAGCGGTACTCAAAAATATCAGTTTTGAAATTAAACCCGGACAGGGCCTTGGCGTTATTGGCCCAAGCGCATCTGGCAAATCAACCTTAGCTCGGCTTCTCGTTGGTGTTTGGACAGCTCAACGCGGGAGTGTCAGGCTGGACGGCGCAACATATGACCAATGGAACCGGGAGGCATTAGGCCCTCACATCGGATATCTCCCACAAGATGTCGCGCTGTTTGACGGCTCGATCAAAGACAATATTGCACGTCTGGATGATGAGGCACCTGACGAAGCTATTGTTGAAGCCGCCGAAAATGCCGGTGTACATGAGATGATTCTTCAAATGCCAAATGGGTATGATACCGTTATCGGCGGCGGCAATTTTATTCTTTCCGGTGGCCAAGTGCAACGTATCGCGCTTGCGAGAGCCCTATATGGGGATCCAAAACTGCTCGTATTGGATGAACCAAATGCCAATCTCGACAATGATGGAGACAACGCTCTCACGGCAGCGATAGCGGGAAGCCGTCGCCGCGGAAATACGGTTATTGTTATGACCCACCGACCCAGCGCAATTGCGGCTGTCGATATGATTTTGATGTTGCGGGATGGACGTGTCGAGGATTTCGGCCCGAAAGAAGAGGTGATTAAACGTCTACAAGAAAAGCAACAATCCCCTCAGAAGGGCAATAATGCCGGCCCTCAGTCTCAGCGAGCACCGGCCTAGATGGAAAATGTGACCCCAGATATAATGATGCCTGCCAAGGTCGCGGAGCCTAAGCCTAAGAAGCAGGCCTATGATGTTTACCTCCTGACGGGTTTTGGTTTGATCGCCGCCTTGATCGCAGGGTTCTTTATGTGGAGCGCGTTCGCACCCATTCAAGGTGCCGTTATCGCGCCGGGAACGGTTGTCGTCGAAGGCAAACCAAAAACGCTTCAACACCTTGACGGGGGCATTGTCGGTGAGATTTTGGTGGTGGATGGGGATGAGGTCAAAGAAGGCGACGTTGTCATGCGTCTCGACCCTACATCACTAAATGCAAATCGTGATCTATTGAGTCTTAGGCTGAACGAAGCTGAAGCCTTGCGCGCGAGATTGATTGCCGAACGGGACAACAAGCCGTCCATCCCATGGGAGGAGAAATTTCCGTCAGATGTGCGTTCGCCGGGTTTGGACTTGATCATTCAAGACCAAGAGAAGTTATTTGATACGCGAAGAAAAGCGTATCGAGGAGAGTTACAGCAGCTCCAAAAACGGCTGCAACAAGCCAGTGAGCAAATCGACGGCTTAGAGTCAAAATCAAAAGCCAACCAAGAGCAATTAGAGATTATTATCCGTGAGCTAACGGGTTTGCGTGAGTTATTTAAAGACGGGTACGTCAGCCAAACGCGCATTTTGACCTTGGAAAGAGAGCAAGCGGCACTGAGCGGTGAAATCGCCAGTATCGCAGCGGAAATTGCCCGAACCAGAACGGCGATCGGCGAAACTGAAATTGAGATTCTT
>Ga0209185_1000549_pt1 | contig 43149 bp, 34 predicted proteins | sample SidtaG_2_FD_187425 | JGI IMG/M metagenome (GOLD analysis project Ga0209185, IMG submission 187425) | Marine algal microbial communities from Sidmouth, United Kingdom - Sidmouth_Asex2 metaG (SPAdes) (version 2) | ecosystem: Host-associated > Algae > Red algae > Unclassified | place: Sidmouth... | reverse complement strand
CTATTTAATGGTTAAATATTAAACCAACCTAAAAAGGTAAACATCTAACACAACAAAATCCCACTTTTTGCGTATTTAATTTTGGATAATGTATTTTTTTAATTCGTAATAAAACACAAATTTTTTAGAGATGAAAAAGAGTTTAAGAGTAATGGCAGTATGTATGGCAATGAGCCTAGTATTACTATCCTCATGCCACAAACAAGGATGTCCAGGCAAAATTACTACAATTGATACAGAAACAACCCAAAATTGTTAAGAATGGTATGGCATAATTTAGAAGATATTGCACAATTACAAGACATAATTGACAGTTCTTCAGAAAAACCTGTTTTGATTTTCAAACACAGCACCCGTTGTTCTATTAGCTCTATGGCTAAAAATCGGATGGAACGTAGTTGGTCTTTTGAAGACAATCAGGTAACTGCTTACTATCTTGACTTAATTGCTTTTCGAGATATATCCAATCATATTGCAGAAATTTTTGAGGTGGAACACCAATCCCCCCAAGCCTTGTTAATTCAAGACGGCAAATGTATATACGATGCCTCTCACAATTCAATTTCTGTAGACATGATGGCAGCAGAATTGGCTTAGTTTCCAACAAAGCTAAAAAAACAAAATAGAGCCTTCCTAACAATGTTTAGGAGGGCTTTTTTTATTTGGAGAGAACGGTGGATTGCTTCGTCGTAAAGTCTGGTCCCGCTGTCCGTTCTTATGGCTTTTCATCTATCAACAAACCAAAGAAGCTACAACTACATAAACCACAAAAACTACTTAAACCACATAAACTAAAAAGCCATACCACTACCATCGGGTCTATTTTGCACAGTCTCAACCTCTATCCCAAACACTACTATCATATATCACAAAACAAAAAACAAAAATCACTCGTCACCTGTCACTTGCCCCTCGTCACTCGTCACTACCATACTTAATCTCAATGACTTCCTTCAAGTCAGGGTGCAAACTTTGGGCAACAGGACAATGATGCGCTGCTCGTTCCAAAATGACTTTTTCTTTATCAGTATAATTTTTGGGCATGGTAATAATAATATGGATTTCGCTAATTCTTCGAGGATTGGACGCCATGACTTTTGTAATTTCGGCAGTTGCGCCTTTTATATCAATTCCATGCGTGTTACTGGCGATACCCATAATCGTCATAACACAAGAACCCAATGCCGTAGCCACTAAATCAGTGGGAGAAAAGGCTTCACCCTTTCCATTGTTGTCGATGGGCGCATCCGTAAGAATCGTATTTTGTGAGCGTATGTGAAGGGCTTCCGTCCTTAAATCGCCTAAATAAATAACTTTTGAGGTCATTTGAATGTTTTATTTTAGAAAATGTCCGAAAATAGCAATTATCTGCGATATTCAGACTTGAATTTATGATAAAAAATGATTATTATCGTTATTTGAATGTAGCAAGTAGTTTTCTAAAACGAAGAGAAGCTTATTTTTTATTTAAACAAAGTAAAAAAGGGCAGTATAGTCTGAAAAAGAACTAGCTTAAAAGTACCTAAATTTACTACTTTATGAGTATTGAAAAAATAGATAAAACTCTAATGAAAGAAATTGTTTCTGAAGATATAACATTGTTTAAAGAGGTCATTAAAGAATTGCTAATTGAAAATCAAGTAATTGTTTCTGATGAACAAGCGCAAAGGAGAGAAAAACTTGAAAAAATCATTAATGAAGATTTTGATAAGTACGATGATGTATTCAAAACTTTAGCTTGATATGGATTATTTAAAATTTAAAAGTAGTAGGTAATCTTTTTTCGGTATCAATTTATTATTAATACAATAACTATGTTTCGGTATTTTATTGTTTTTCTTTTATTCGCTTTCTTTTCCTTTCCTGTGTTGGCTCAGAATATTGAGAAGCAACAGGACATAGAATTGGTCTATCAAAAAGAATGGCGGGCAGGCATTAAAGCACATACTTTGGGCTATGGTCTTTGTATGTCTAAAGCAAAAATCGTAGACCGTCGTACTCGAAAAGTTTGGTTTTTCGATATACAGGAAATCAAGCACATCAAACAAGTCAAAAAAACAGGTCCCGATACAAGGGTCTATTTCTATGGCAAAGACAATAACTTCTATAACTTAAATGTGAGTTACGGAAAACAAAAGACTTTGGCGGAAAAAGGACGTAAAAGCGGCGTGGAAGTTGGCTATCAATACAGTGGAGGGCTGTCTATTGGTTTGTTGAAGCCGTATTATTTGCAATTGGGAAAAGCAAGAGATGGTTTGACAGATGAACGATATGATCCCACTGAAGAGCCTTCTCGCTTTTTGACTGAATCACAAATTCAAGGGGCTTCTGGCTTTTTGTATGGCTTGGATGAAACGAAATTATTGCCTGGCTTGATTGGGCATTTTGGATTTACTTTTGATTGGGCTTCCCGCAGTGAATCTATCAAAACTTTGGAAACAGGACTTATGGTCAATGTCTATCCTAAACGAGTGCCTTTGATGATTAATGTTCCCAACAATTTTTTTTTCGTGAATCTTTATGCGAAGTTGTTGATTGGTAGACGGTGGTTGGATAACTAAGGTTGGTGCTGTGGTTCTTGGTTCGGTTCTTATGTGATTTTTGGTTCTATCCTTTATACGTGGTGGAATCGGATTTAAACGATATAGGGAAGCAATTTATAGTTCAACCTCTAAAAAAATTAGCTAAAAAAGAAAAAGCGATGATGTTGATTACATCATCGCTTTTTTTATGGTTTTATGATTAGAAGTTGAGACCTTTTAGAATAGCCCTGATAGGAGTGGTATCGTTTTTTGAGAGGCAAATATAAGCTTGGCTAAACGATAGGAATGGATAGCAGGCCTTTCCGTCACGACGAAGTACCTGACAGTTCGCTCCTAAAAAAAATTAGCTAAAAAAGAAAAAGCGATGAAGTCAGTTCTGTCTATTAAATAAAAATGTCTGGCAGACATTACAAGCTTCACTTATAATACACTGCCAGACTGTAAAATCTTTATTTTTTATTTACTAATCACCAATCTTTTCGTATCTACTTCCACTCCATCAACATACAAAGTATATAAGTAAATGCCATTGTTAAAATTACCATTCAAATCGACTGATTGTTTTCCTATTGGTAAATTATCAAATCGAGTCATTTCTGCTCCATTGGTATCAGTTATTACGATATTAACGTTTGTACCTGCTTTAACCTCATAAGTAATTTGTGTATTTCCATCACTTGGGTTAGGGCTGTTTTGGAATAATACATTTTTAGAATTTATTGAATTGTTCAAGCTTTGCTCTATGGTTTTGGCATTGTTGTTTGCATCTTGTGCCTGAATCAAACCATTAACCAGTGTTTTTAATTCTGCTAATTCATTGGCTAAATTGTCATTAGTTGCTTTCAAAGTCTCATTTTCAGTATTTAGATCTTTCATGGCTTCTACCAATATCGGGATAACACCTAAGTAGTTAACAGCGTAATAACCTTCACCGTCTTTTCTAATCAATTCTGGTAAATCCTTTTCAAAATCCTGTGCAATGAATCCAATTGTTTTTCCTTTTGTAAATTCTTTTTCTGGAAATGCAGTCTGATTATATTCATAGCTCATACCATTCAAGCCTTCTAATAAATCCATAGGATTTTTCAATTTGTTGATGTCCTTTTTGAATCTTCTGTCAGATGCTACAGATAAAGAACCTGAAATACAGGCATCTCCATTTACTTCTAATTTACAAGTTGGGTTTACTGTTCCAATTCCTACATTTCTATTTTGCAAAATAGTCATAGCTGTAGTAGATGCTGCTGTACCCATCATAAATTCCATTCTATCACCAGCGTTATCAAGAATTCTAATATTTCCCTTAACAACATTATTTATTGAGAATAATAAGTTGGGATTTCTATTGGTTGTTGCATTTATGTCTATTCCTGATCCACCTGAAGCACTTGTCTCCACTACAGTCAAAGCTGCTCGAGCATTTGCTGCGCCAACATTATTCAAATCACCAACTATTACCCGTCCATTATTTCTGATACTCATACGTTGTATGGGACTTGTTGTACTATTAACAGCATAATTAAAGTTTAAATCACTATTACTTCCTCCCCAAAATATTTCTGAATTTCCATTTAGAATATCAAGTGTACAAAATCTACTACCATCTTGTATGCGCATACCATAAGCTGCTGGTCCAAAACTTGGTTGCCCGATGCCTATCCATTGTGAATTTCCAGATACACTACCATAAAGACCTGATTGTAAGTGACCAAGTTGCCCTCCTGATCCATTTGTGTCGAAAGTAATTGAGCCTCCAGGAGCACCTGCTATCTGAGCATTTACATCTATTGCAAAAAGGCATAAAATTACTGTTATGTAAAATAACTGTTTCATATTTAATGAGTTTTAAAGATTAAATAAAAAATAGATGTTGCTTGTTTTCACATTTGTATTGAAGATCTAAATTCAAGGCAAATAAATCATTACAACAAATATTCAAATGGGTTATATAAAACTATATAGATACACAAACACTAAACAGTATAAATTGTTTAAATAAATTTTTATTTTAACATAAAAATTTAATCCAAAAAACAAAAACATTACATATAACACTGACAATCAAAATTTTACAGCCTAAAATACCTCTTCTATCTCAAAAGTATAAATAAAAAATATTTATATTTAAAAATACAACTTACAAATTACTCTCCTAAAAAAAATTAGCTAAAAAAGAAAAAGCAATAAAGCCATTGACCTTACCGCTTTTTTTATTTCTAATTAATTTCTATGTTTGTTCCTGCAATCCAATGTTTGTACTCGTCGGTGTAGTAGAGGTAGGTGGAACTTGCGGGGCTTTGGTAGGTGCCGGGTACTTCTGCTTTGAGGTCTAAATTAATTTCGTAGGTGGCGTTGGGGGCCATGTCTCGCCAGTAGAGAACGAGGTAGTTGTCCCATATTTCGTAGAAGGCGACTTTTTCTTTTTCGACCAATTCTTTGAGTTGCCAGGGTTGTGGGCTTAGTCCTGATGGTATGCCGATTTTTGCAATGAGTGTGGCAAGTCCTTTGGCGGTGGTGTTTTCTATCGTTGTTTTGAGTCTTATGGTCTCTCCTACGTTTGTGGATGCACTCGCTAAATCTGTGGAGACTTTGACGGCGCATGCTTCTTGGCTATCGGGTGTGTTGGTATTCCATTCAACGTCAATTGTATAGGGTATTGCTTTTTTTGAATCGACGTATTTTACGGCAATTTTGTTATTGCCTTTGCCCAAATTTTTTGCCCAATCTGTTAATTTTATTTCGCCTTGTGTGCCTTTTTCATAGGTGTGTTCTTGTACTTTTTCGCCATTGACCAAAATTTGAATGGTGCCGCCTTCGTCGGTTGATTTGGCAAATTCTGTAAATTCGGTCAGGGCTTTTAGGGCTAAAATGGTGGATTGGGTGGATGCAAAGCGTCCTCGACTTCTGGTGCTTAATAAATAGGCGACGGCTTCTTTCAAAAATTTACGATCTGGTTTGGGTGACTGTAAATTTGCTAAAATCATTAAGGCGGTTGCTTCTATTTGTAAAGCTCGTCCGCCTGAATAGGTGATAGAATGTTTTGCTGGCAATTCTCCAAAAGATTTTTTGGCGACCAAATCTGATAGTGCATTCATTAGTTCGTTGCCTTTATTGACTTGCTTAAAATTGTAGGCTGCGTTGGCGATTAAACCCATTCGATAGGCATCTTTGGATTTGAGGGCTGTTTTGTATGCTACTTCAAATTCTTTTTTTAAGTCGTTTAAGGAATAGCCTGCTTCTGAGAAGGCATAAACGATATAGGCTTGTTGGATGTCATCATCGGCACGACCAAATTTGTCTAAGGCTTGGGAACTTCTTTTGAATCCACCTTTACCGTCTCTGCGACTCAACAACCAATCGGCTGTGCGTTTAATCATTTTTTTATCAACGCCATCGTAGACTTTTTGCATATCGACAAATTCCATTAATCCGTAGGCGGTTAGTCCTTCGTGTGGTGGTGTTTTTCCAAACCATTCAAAGCCGTGTTCTGCTGTTTCAAAACCGACTAAGCGTTTGTATCCTTTTTCAATATAGTCTAAGGCTTTTTTCTTAACATCGGGCCTAATTGTTTCTGTTACTTCCATATATTGTAAGGCTAAAATATTGGGATAGGTAGACGAAGAGGTTTGTTCAAAACAGCCACGAGGTTCTCGCAAAAGTCCTTCTAAACCGTCCATAATTTCATCGACCATATTGGGATAAGCAGCGAAACGAGCCGTCAAAGAACCGTCGATTAAATCACGAATATCAATTTCGCATTCGGCATTTATTTTGTCAGAAGAAAAAGATTTTACGATGGGAAAACCTTTGGGGACAATGGTAATATTTTGTTGGATGGCATCTTCTAAACCACGACTTTCAAAGTGGATTCCAAAGTTTACATCTCCTGCCTTTGAGAGAATGTCATACGACGCCATTTGCTTGTAAACGCTGTTGGGTTCTATCGTTATTTTTCGAGGAATTTCGTTGGTACTTTTGGCGGCATCAGGTGCGTTAATCCATAGTTTTCCTTTGATGGGTTTGTCCGTATTATTTTTTAAAATGATGGGCAAATGCAGCTTGTCTTCAAAGGTTAAGTAAGTGGGCATTTTGGCATCTAAGCTAAAGGGTAAGCGAGTAAAATAGGCTTTTTCTTCGTGGGCAACTTTGCCACCTGCTAATCCTTCTAAGGTGATTCTAAATTGTGTAACTTCATCAGAATTGTAAAAACTTACGGTTGCTTTTCCCTGTTGATTTAAGACAATATTTGGATTCCAATAAACTGTTTTTCTAAAATCATTTCGGATGTCTGTTTCTGTTGTTTCGTATTTGGGACTGTAAAATTTTCTTGCTTTGTAATACAGTGCTGGCTTTTCTTTTAGGGTATTTAGGTTGTCTTTTGCAAACTGGATATAGACTTCATTTTTCTGAATTTGCTCATTATCCAAAGAGAACATTACAGGTAAATTGTAGCGAACAGGAACGGCTTGCCCTCTTTGTTTTCCTGCTTTCCATTTGGGCATTTTTTCAATCATATTTCTCGCTTCTTCTCCACAGCCTCCACCAATATCTCTCACAACCCTAATATTGTCTACAGTACCATCTGGTTGAACCATAAAAGAAACAATACATCTGCCCTCAATTTTCTTTTCTTGGGCAAGATGAGGATATTTGATATTCGAGTATATAAAATCTAACATTTTTTCTTGACCACCTGGAAATTCTGGCATTTCTTCAACGATTGCATAGATTTCATTTTCTTTCATTTTAGCATTTTTGTTAGCAGCAAAAAATGCTTTATCTTCTACTATTTCTTCCACGACTTCTTCTATATCCACATCCATCTCTATCTCCATTTCTTCCATTATCATTTCTTCATCTTCAACGATTTCAAGTGCGGGTGGTGGCGGTGGTGCCATTGGTGGTGGAACGATACCGTCTGCATCTGCCATCCATCCATTTGCTGCTTCTGCTTTTTCTTCTTCTGCAAAACCCTCCTCCATAACCTCTTCCATAACAACAGGTGGTGGTGGTAATGCGCCTTTTGCAGCTCGCATTTTTTTTTGTTTAAAACCTCCTCTTCTTCTTCTTCCACCACTAGTCACAACAACTTCGTCTAATATCATCCCTCCATCACTCATCTTTATTTCTATAAACTCTTCATCGCCTTTGGGTTCATAGCGCATCGTTTGATAACCAACATACGTAACAACCAATACAGGATTTTTGCTTGTTATTCCTACAGAATCTATTAGTTCAAAAATTCCATCTATATCTGTTGTTGTTCCTTTATTTGTTCCTTCAATTATAACATTGGCAAAAGCCAATGTTTCTCTTGTATCTTCATCTATGATTTTACCTTTAAAACGCTGTCCTACGGATAATTCTGGTACATATTCATTGACAGAATAGACACGAGAATGCTTTTCATCAATATTGGCTTTAATCGTTGTAGGAATGGATAAATCAACGCCTTGAAATTCAAAATGCCCTAATTCATTGGTAAAGGTTATTTCCCCTGTTTCCAAAAGACACACTTCTACATTGGCTAAGGGTGTATCTGTTCCTGTATTCAGCACTTTTCCTTTGATGATTGCTTTTTCTGGTTCAAATGCCATTTTGAGATTGGCATCTGTCTCCAATATTTTTTCCCACTCAAACGCTCGCCATCCGTGTGTCATCATCACCAAATCAAGGGCTTTGTCGGCTTTTTCTTCTTTTCTATCAAAATAAAAAGAAGGTTCTTCGACTTTGCCTTTCAATTCGCTGTTCATCAATAAATAAGAACGAATATGGTCTTGTTTGTCATCCGCAAAACTCAATAGCTTGTCATCTACCACTGCCATTGAGAAATTGCCTTGAACAGGTTGTTCGCTATCGTCTTGAACAGAAATATTGACGTTGACTTTTTCACGGGGTAAATACTCTTCTTTGTCGGTTTCGATATTGACCAAAAGCTCTCTTTCTTTATTGATAAACACCAATCTTTCAGTTTGTGGGATATTTTGGCTATCAAAAAGGCTGACTTGTGCGATGCCTACGGAGAATTTTTTGGTAGAAAGCTCAAAAGTATTTTCTCCTGCTTGTAGGTTTATTTTTTCATTGTGGACGAATTGCCCATTCATTTGGACAAAGAGCGATGCTTGTGTTGTTTGGGTGCTGTTGACTTCGATGTTTAGTACATCTTGGGTTTCGTTGTTGACATTCATTACCCATAAGCCTTTGGTTGTTTCGGGTAAATTGTAGGCTTTTTCGATGCCTTCGGGTCGAGTAATTTTAGCGATGTATTTTTTGCCTGCTTTGGGTGTAAAATCAAATATGCCCATTCCATTGTGAAAACTCTCAAAATTAGCCACTTCTTCCCCATTTTTTTCTAATATGATACCTTTTATGTCTGCCGCCTTTCCGAACTCATTTAACGCCTTAAAAGCGACGCTGCTTTGAATATCTCCGACAAGTGTGCCTCCTTCTGGAAAAAACTGCAAGTCAATGTCATTTAAAACGATGGGAATGGAACGAGAGATGGATTCGGTTTGTCCTTCGTGCTTGATAAGGATGTTGAGTAAACCGTCATTTGTGGTCAAATTTTTGGGTAATTTGAATTGTACAAGGGCTTTTCCTTTTTCGTCGGTTGTTCCATTGGATTCGAGGAGGATATTTCCGTCTAAACTTGCTTTGAAACTGTAGGGATATTTGGCGAGGGGTTCGTTGGTGAGGGTGTTTAACTTTAATTTGGCGGTTACTTTGTCGTTTGCACCATAGGCTTTTCCTTCAAAATCCAATTTCATTAGCAGGCGAGGCAAGACGTTTGCTTGGATGTTGATTTCTTTTTCAAAGACATTGTCTTCGCCAAAATTTTGTCCCCATCTCGTCCATGCTTTGAGGGTATACAATCCTCCTGCTGCGGATGGACTGATTTTAAAATCTCCTGCGGCAAATCCATTGATGGCGACTATTTGGTGTTTTTGGACGGAACTGCCCTTTGGGTCTAATAATTCGACATAGACAATCTCACTAATCTCACTGGGGCGGTTTCCAATATCGGTCAAATAGGCTTTAAACCAAATATCTTCCCCTAATTCGTATTGAGGTCGATCCGTATGGACATAGATTTTTTCTAAGGGATAGAGTTTCTGGTAGGTTTCCAACTGTTTTTGTACTTCTTCGTTGGGAACTGATTGTTGAGGCAAGAAGCTGAATAATAGCAGTATGCTGATCAATGATAGGAGTGTTTTCATCTTATTATAGGCTTTTGTTCAGAGTAAAGATGCTTATAAAAGGTGAAAGGGTGTCTGCTTCTTATTTTTATCCTATCATTTTTTTGTCAGTTTTTGTTTAAGTCGCTTGAGGAGACTGATTAGCCGATTAATCAAGTTGGGACTTGCCTAAAATAATTAACCCTGAGTATTTACTTTAAAATACTCAGGGCAATTACCTAACCAAAACTAATTATGAAAAACATTTACGATTTATTATACGGCATAGGTTATTGGGAGGTTTCGATTTTGATACAATAATTCTAAATTTCGTTTAATTTTAATTTTAATTAATTTATAAATCTCTGATATAAATCAGTTTAATACAGTTTTCTTTTTAAAATAAATATTTAATAAAGGGGGTAACTTTTCTTTTTTTGGGTTCTGACAGTGCAAGATAGACTCGATAGTAGTGGAATGGCAAGTAGTTTCTGTGGTTTTTGTAGTTTGAGTAGTTTATGTGGTTGTGCTGTGCATAAAGGTTAATTTACTTGCCATATTAACGGATAGCGAGACCATGTGTCACGACGAAGCTCTTGACCGTTCTCTCCTAAAAATAGTAAGTATGGAATTTGAAAAAAATGAGGTGAGTGATGTGGAATGGAACTTCCCTGATATAATTAACCCTGAGTATTTTAATTTAAATACTCAGGGCAATTACCTAACCAAAACTAATTATGAAAAACATTTACGATTTATTATACGGCGTAGGTTTTCGTAAGGTTACATTTTTTTTACAAAATCATTGCACAAAATACATAATCCATTGTTAATCAAATATTTAGCTTATTATTTAGGTGAAAAAAAAGAGATTATATGCCTTTTTGGAGCGAAAGGATAGTGCTTCGTCGTGATAGAAAGGCCTGCTATCCGTTCTTATGATGGCTTGCCAAGTTAGGGCCAACCACAAGGGATTGCCCCTACAAGTTCCAACCACAGCCATCATACCACTTCTATCAGGGCTATTTTGCATGGTCTCTATGAATATTTTCAAAGCTAAACAAAATGTCTATTGTTTAACATTAAAACATATACACATATTACATAGAATGATGTGTCAGACTTCTTAAAATTGGATTTTTTTTGATAAAAAGGAAAGTGGGAAGAAATAGACAAAAAAAGGTAAGTGAGAAGTAATTATGAGACCTTATAAAATGAAGAAAGCCTGAGTGAAAGATTCACCCAGACTTTCTTCAACCAAAACTATTATGAAAAATACTTACGACTGCAATATAGGGCAAATTTTTCATCTTAGCAGATTAACGACCTTGTTTTAAGAATATAGCCACTTTTTTTAACAATAATTAACTATTAAGCCATATTTTAACAATAATTAACAACCAAGAAATCTTACAGAGACTTTAATATTGAATTAAAATAATCTATATCTAATTGTGAGAAATCATCTAATTCGCTACTGTCTATATCTAATATAAATTTCACTGTTCCGTCAACTATTTTGGGTAATACTAATTCGGAACGAGACAAACTGCTGCAAGCAATATGTCCGTCAAATTTGTCAACATCTGGCACAAGGACAGCTTCTTTGCGCTCGACACAAGCTCCACAGACACCTTTGGGTATTTTGATGCGTGTACAGGCAACGGGACCTTGAAAAGGCCCCAACACCAATTCGTCGCCTTCTACGATATAAAATCCGACCCAATGAAATTGTAGGCTTTCTTTGATGAGTGCTGCGATATTTGCCATATTCGCAATTAAATTAGGTTCATCTTTGACCAATGCCTCGGCTTGTTGGAGAATTAAGGGGTATTTTTCTTCCCTATTTAGGTTTGGATTGATATTTAAATCGTGTGCCATGTTGTATTTGGAATTTTTACTTTTTGGGGATTTTATAAAAAAAGGTTCTTTTCATTAATTTGAAAAGAACCTTCTGTTTAATTTATTTTCCCTCGCTGCTATTTTGCGCTCTTTTTTGCGCCCTTTCCTCTGCCTTATTGTACTCATCTTCAAAAGCATTAACAATGTGTTTGACGAGTTTGTGTCGCATTACATCTTCGGCAGTGAGTCTTAATACACCGATACCTTTGATATTCTCCAGCAATCCAACGGTATACATCAAGCCTGACTTTTGGTGTCGGGGCAAATCAACCTGTGTCATGTCTCCTGTAACAATGCATTGGGCAGTTGGTCCAATTCGAGTTAGGAGCATTTTAAGTTGTAGCGTTGTTGCATTTTGTGCCTCATCCATAATAATGAAGGCATTGTTGAGGGTACGTCCTCTCATATAGGCTAATGGAGCGATTTCGATGACTCGATTGTCCATTAGGTACTTGAGTTTCTCAGGCGGAAACATATCGTCTAAGGCGTCATACAACGGTCTTAAATAAGGGTCAATCTTATCTTTGAGGTCACCAGGCAAGAATCCCAAGCTTTCTCCAGCTTCTACGGCAGGACGAGTTAGGATAATACGCCTGACAGATTTGTTTTTCAAGGCACGTACTGCCATTGCGACGGCAGTATATGTTTTTCCTGTACCTGCGGGACCCACCGAAAAGATAATGTCATTGTCCTTAATCAGCTCTAGCATATTGCGCTGATTTTTGGAACGAGCTTTAATAACTTTTCCATTTCGACCATAGACAATAATGTCTTTATCATCGTTGGATACTTCAACTTCGTTGGGTTCGTTACCGTCTAACATGGCTTCAAGATTACCGATAGAAAGCTGCCCGTACCTCCTCAAAAATTCAGTCATAGACTCTATACTATCTTCAAAATATTTTACATCATGTTCACTTCCTAAAGCAGTAATTTGACTACCTCGTGAACTGATCTTTAAGCGGGGAAACGCTCGTTTGACCATTTTGAATTTTTCGTTATTTACGCCAAAAAATTCATGTAAACTTACGCCTTCCACATTAATCTTAGCTTCTCTCAAATGTTGATTTTAAGTAAAAGAATGGTAGAAAAGGAGTTTTTCCTTTTCTACCATTTTTTATAAGTTAAAAAATTAGAATCCTACTCCAAAGTGAATTGCTGCTGTTACAGAAAGTCCTGCATCACTCCCCATACGGACAGGTAATACAAATTCTGCAAAAACGGGTAATTCCCCAACCAAGAATCCTTTGTTTAGTAAAGGGGTAAAACCATAACGTCCAGCTCCCCCTAATTCATATGCTGCTCTCGCACCAAATGTAAGTTTGTCTCCAATTCCCCACAAAAGTCCAGGATGTATCAATAAGTTGATGGCATCATTGGTAGGTGAAGAAGTAATAAGCGGTACAAATTCTAAGTCAAAAGCGAATTTCTCGTTCTTTCTCACTGTAATCCCCATAGGAAAACCAATTGTATGTGGATCAAAATGGTCATTGGTATCACCATCCTGAAATGTTACAATGGGTTGTACTACTCCAAAGTGTCCGCCAATTTGATTTTGTGCTTGTGCCTCAAAAGAGTTCGTAAAAGAAAACAAAACCAATAGACTAAAGAATAAGCTTTTTAACAGAAAATTGTTTCCGTTGTTCATAATAATAATTTTAAAAAAATGAATCGGAATAATGAGACAATAATTTATAATATATAGATTATTCTTTGATTATTCCTTAAAAAAGTTATTTGAACTATTAGGCACATTTGCGTTAACCGCTTCTTGTTCCTAAATAGTTCACGTTTCTTTAGTTCTTTTTTTTAAAAGTTGTCACGCTCTTTTCTTTAAGTTGTTTTTGTTGTTTTAATTTTAGTTGTTTAAAAACATCACTGTTCTGCTAATGAATATGATAATCAAGGAACTAAGTCCTAACAAAATAAATAAAGCATATAAATAAATTAATTACTAACAGATTGTTCGACTTTATCATAGAATTCATCAATTCTGTTATTCAATAAGACCAATTCTTCCTCAAAAATGCTGTCTTTTATTTGTATATTCCTGATAAGTTGAAATAGTTTTTTGATTTCTTCTTGAGGAATATCGGCTTTAATGGATAGTTTTTTGAAAAAAATATCGTTCATTTCAATTTCTTTTATATACAATTTTGTTCTAATATAATCATAAAAAAATTGTATTTTTTTATCTGATAAGTTCTTAGGGTTAGATTTGTACTGGTATAAATTAGAGATTGTTTCAACAAATTCTAAGGTTGTATTTTTAGGAGGCTCTACGATAGGGATGATGCGTTGTTTTCGTTTTGCTTCAAAAATGATGAAGCATATTAAGGATAAGACGCTCATATACAGTAACCATTTTAACGCACTGTTGCTTAAAAGGTAGCGAAAAATGGTCTGTGATTCTTGTCTTCCTATTTTGTAGTATTCATCCCAATAAATAGCGTGATTGGATAAATGTGAAAGGGCTTTTTCTACATACTCTGCATTTTTCTCATGCAACATGTTGTAGTTTGTAAACATATAAGGGCTGCAAGACAAGTAAAAATCACCGTTTCCATGCGAGATTCTAATAAAATTGGGGTTTTCGTAGGCATCTACGCCCAAGATCTGCGTATGTACTGTGTCAAAACTGGAAAAATAGTAGCGTAAATTTCTTCTACCCAATTTGTAGCCATTAGGTGTTTTTAAATCTTGGTGTACAAAATTACTTCCTTTTTCTACTATATCTGTGTCCTCCTCCTTATCAGAATCATTGATAAAACCCATATTGTAAGCAGGCCTTGTATCTACATTCAAAGTATCAGAAAGCCCATCTAACACAAAATGATTCGCTGCAATAAAAACATTGTTGCCATTACCAACATAGCGCATCAACTCCTCAGCATCTAATTCTGTCAAACGAAAACGCTCATTGACAAATAAATAATTAGAGAACTTATCTTCCCATGATTTGTATGAAAAGTAATTTTCGGATAATTGATTGTAGATTGGCTGGTGTATGGTCTCAATTTCTGATTCAGGAAAAAGATTATCTAAGACATCGTATAGAATATAATTGCCATAAGGAATTTTATCATAACGGGAATAGGTTGTTTTCCAATCAACGGGGCGAGGTTTATTTAGCTCAATCACCGAAATCAAAAGGAGCATGCTCGCTAACAATATGTAAGGAAAGTAGCGTTTCATACTCGTTGAATCTGACTAATAAAGTTTTGGAATTTGTCTTGGGTATCTTTAAAAATAGGCTCATCTATAGGAAATTCGCCATACCAGATATAATCAAAAAGAAAGGTAATTTCTTCAAAACCTGCTGAATGGTCCGTTTTTTCTACTTCATAACGATAATCTCGGTTGGTTTTATTGATTTGCCATTCAATGATCTGTTTATCTGTCATCGCTTTTAAGATTCTAAGATAATAGAGCCGTACTGCCTTTCGATAGAGCTTGTTATCTATAGATTCTTGGATTAATGTATTAAAATCCATTTCATGGATATTCTCCTCCACATTTTCATATTGTAATGTAGGCGTTTTTGGTTTTGGTTTCCGAAACAATCCACCCAATTCCATATCCAATAATCTACTCAATGCATATAAAATCAATAAAATAAAAAAGCCATATTTAAAGATTTTCCAAATTCCCGATACCACATTACTCTCAAATAGTTGAGCGAGGTTTCTTTGTAGCCAATACATTAAAGGACCACTAAGGTCTCCCCCTCCTTTTAAAGAACGATCATAGATAAAATCGCTATCGGCTTTGTAAGTATTAAGCCGAGTAGTATCTACAAATCTTTGATCTATCGCATAGTTTTTTCTAAGAACAGGTGTATCTTGTACCATCACCATAGAATCTACTTCACCATTTATCTCGTCTTGTGCGGATAATGGGGAAGATGGTAAGCAACATAGCCCAATAAAGGCAAGTAATGTTATTTTTAGTAGGGTTTTAATAGATGTAGATTTATGGTCTTTTGTCCCAAGGTGTTGTGATACCGATTATCTGCCTGTCCTTATTCTGCGAAAATGCTTCATAGGTTCCTTCTGCGATTTCTTTGTGTGATAACCAACGAGCATAACTATCTTCTAAGACAAATCCTAAAATGATCTGATGATAGTCCAAAGTTAAGCTAAAAATTTGTTCTTGTAAATCTTTATCTTCCAAATGTTCAGGATTATAAACGGCACTTCCTTGTAGATGAAAGATACGACACCTTTCGTTTTGTTGGTGCAAATACGCCAATAATTTCAACAAAGTCGCTCGTCCAGAGCTATGCATCCAAATGATGGCATCAGTGATTTTTCCTAAATTTTGGACGGCTTCTTCTATGCCTTTGATAAATTCCGTTGTATTGGTATAATCCGCAGCCAAAAGATACATATTTTGGGCTGATTTGGGGTATTTCTCTGTAAAATACGCTAATCTACGAGGACTTCGCCCCACAATCGTCACTTTATCGCCATCCTCAATACATTGGGCTGTTGTTCCTTGTAGCATGCCCGTTCCGCCAACGATGAGTATGTGTTTCATTTTTAAGGGTTGTTGGTTGTAATTAAATAAGGGACGCTTTTAGTAAGTAAGGGACCGATTTTATTGGGACGAAAGGGACATTGGTAAATACCTCTTTATCAATCCTTTACATTAACTTATTTTTGTTTTTTACTAACCTATCGTTTGACGCACAAACTCCCTGTATTCATTTTGAACATGCGCTATGGTGGATGTTTTGTTGGAATTATCACTATCATAAGGATTCATATTTGGATGGTAAGCCCTTACATACTTATCGCTCCAAAGAACAATTTCCATAATTATTGGTGCCAAGTTGATTCCTTTTTCAGAAAGTAAATACACATTCTCTTTTTTATTGCCAGGCAATTTTCTCTTAGTAATCACCTCAAGAGATTCCAATAGTTTTAACCTTGACGATAGTAAGTTCGTAGCGACTCCTTCCTCTGATGCCGCCATTTCTTTAAAAGTTTTCTTTTGATGCAACAGCATATCCCTAATAATGAGCAAGGACCATTTGTCTCCTATTAGATCTAAGGCTGAGGCTATAAGACAGGAAGAACGAAAAATCTTTTCCATAATATCAATAAATATTACTTTACTTTTTAAAGTTATTGTATTTTTGCTTTAATTTTTAAAGTAAAAATACGAAATTAATATTAATTCATCCAGAAATTCAATAATTATGTTAGCAGGACATTACACCACCGCATTGGTTGCCTACCAAAAATTCCCAAAGGGGACTTTACTCTACTTCTTGATTGCTTCGCAGTTGCAAGATTTATTGTGGTTTATTTTTCATTACGTGGGTCTTGAAACGACTGAACCAAGTGATGTATTTAACACCACTTTAAGTAATATGACTGTTAATATGCTTTATAGCCACGATTTAATTCCTCAAATACTTTGGTTGCTCATCATCTTTATCATCGGGAAGCTCTTATTTAAAAGTACAAAAGTTGGTTTAATTGGGGCTGCTTTAGTCATTGGGCATTTTGTTTTAGACTTCTTTTCGGGTCATCCACACCATATTTTTGGAGCGGAAAGCCATGATGTAGGATTGGGACTTTATGCTTCCAATGTTTTTCTTGCCATTGGCATTGAGGTTATTTTTACTGCTGGTATTCTTTGGTATTTCTTTAGAAAAGAAGCTAAAAATGGAATTCAACGCACCTCTAAAAATAAAGCTTCCATTATAGGGTTGTTTGTGTTTGGTACGGTCTTTATGTTAAGTATTGCCACGACTTCTTTTAGAGAATTATTTGGTATACCAGAATTTGATTTGGGTTTCAATTCGAGTGTTCCTACCCTGGTTATCACCTACATTAGTATGATTCTTTATTTGAATTATTTTGTACCAAAATTCAAGGTTGAAAAGAAAGCTTAAAGAAGTGAGGTACGATTTTAGTAGTCCGAAAGTTACATTGATAAGTCTCTCTTTATCAGTCCTTTATAATAATTCTTAATTTGCCCGAATATTTAAATTTCTTAAAAGGAGCGAAAGGTTTGTAGCTCCGTCGTGATGCTCCGTCCTGCTATTCGTTCTTATGGTGGCTGGCCTTCGCTTCGGGCAGACACATGGGTCTGCTCCTACGCCTTACCGCCACCATACCACTGCTATCAGGGCTATTTTGGATGGATAGGACGTTTTTTGACTGTTTTGATAGGGGTTCTGTCCTTTTAAAATAGACTCGATAGTAGCGGTAGGGCGGATTTAGATGTAAGGCATTTTGAAAATGCCTTACATCTCCGCCCTTTAGCGTATAGCGAGACCATGCTTTGCGACGGAGGAATTGACCGTTCTCTCCTAAAAAATCTTGGAAAAGAATTTGAACTACTCGTTTTATCATAACTCACTCGTCACCTCTCACTAATAGGTATTTTGTCCGAACCAGCCAATCATAATATTGACAGTACCGACAGGACTATTAAAATCTTGGGCAGTATAGAAGGGATTGTCTACGCCTGTGGTAATGCGATAGCCTGCGCCAAAGCCTAAGCGACACCATCGAGCGATATTGACGTTGGCTTCTAATTGTGGGGTGATGGCAAATAAGTTGTCTTCAAAGGCGGTAACACCATCGAAAGACATGCTTCCCCAGCCTCCTTTGGCACTAAAACCAATATGCACTAATTGTTTGGGGGTAAAGAAATATCCTACCCATAAGCCTGTGTGCTGATAATTGACGGTAGATGAAATGCCTAAGTCATTGAACACGGTAATGTCATTGGCAGAAGACAAACGGTAACCGCCAATGTACCACGATTGGTTGAATAAGGCGGCAATGCCTCCACCTGTACTCACGCCCAATTCATCCCCTAAAAAAGAAAATTCGATCATATAGTCGCCAAATGCGGACAATTTAAAATCTGAATCACTTAAATATTGACCATCTCTTTGTGCAAAAGTATCTTGCAGTAGAAATAAGGAGAAGAGTATGACAATGTATGTTTTAATTGTATTCATATTGTTTGTTTTTTTTCCAAAAGTAGGTTTTTTTTCTTTTTGAGTAAAATATCTTTAAGCATCTATTTTTTTAATATTGGTAATTTGGTGGATTAGTGGATTGGGAATTAGTAGATTTATGAATCAGGTTCTACAAGAATGACTAAAACCACGCAAAGCGAACAATCAGATTTTTCCTTCAATCAATGCTTTTTTATCAGGTGTTGTGAGGATGACTATGATACTTGAAGGGGTAAGTATATACTCCCTTTTAGGGTTGAATTCCCATCGTTCTTTTTCCTTAACAGCTAATACCAGACCGTCTCTTTGTTCGATAAACTCTTCAAGAGGTTTTCCCGCACATTTGATTCCCATTTTAATTTCTTCAATATTCAGATTTCTTTCCTCATCAGAGAGCATAATGTCTAAAAAATTGGAGACATTGGGCTTTATCATTTCTCCAGACATGCGTAAAGCTCCCATTTGTGAGGGCGAAATCACCCGATCTGCTCCGACAGCCCGTAGTTTTTTTTCATGGGAGCGAAAATGACTCGCTGAAACGATTTTGATATAGGCATTTAATTGACGAGCAGTGAGTACAATCATTAAGTTGACGTTATCATTGTGTGTTGTAACAAAGAGGCCTTTTGCTCTCTTAATACCCAATTTTATTAAAAAATCATCTTCCGTACAATCCCCTACCAAAGCAGGTATATCGGGATGATTTAGAAGACTACGGTTCACGGCATCTTCCTCAATATCTGCACAAACCAGTTCGTGATTTTCGGCTGCCAAATCCTTTAAAATATAGTTGCCTACTCGTCCCATTCCACAGATAATAAAGTGTCCAGATATTTTATCAATTTTACGTTCCATCATTGAAATTTTAAAAGATTTATTGAGTTTTCCGTCTAGTAATGCGGCTGTAAGGTCTGATAAGAAATAGGTGAGTAATCCTATGCCTGAAAAGGCTAAAAAGATAGTGAAAATACGTGCAGGAACATTGCCTGTTAGATCAAACATTTCGCCAAAACCAATGGTTGAAATGGTGATGACGGTCATATACAAAGCATCAAAGAAGGTTACGTCCTCTACAAGCAAAGGATACCCTAAAGTACCAATGACCAATACACAAGAAAATAATGTGGCTGAGAAGTATAAGGTTCTATATGTTTCGCCTATTGTAAACTTCATATTGTTGTAAAATTACACATTTTAATGCATTTTTGCCACTCAATAATGATGAACTAAAAAAAACAAATGAATCAACGAATTGTACAAATTTCGATTGTGGTGGAGGATTATGATGAAGCGATTGAGTTTTATACCCAAAAGTTGGGGTTTGAATTGGTGGAAGATACCAAAAGAAGTGAATCTAAAAGGTGGGTTGTCGTAAAACCAAAAGGTGAGGGTGGCTGTAATTTGCTATTGGCAAAAGCTAAAAATGAGGAACAAAAAAAGGCGGTGGGCAACCAAACTGGTGGACGGGTCTTTTTGTTTTTATATACAGATGATTTTGAGAGAGATTATCAGAAATTACTGGACAATGAGGTGAAAATTATTCGTCCTGCTTCTGTTGAGGACTTTGGAAAGGTTTGTGTATTTGCGGATTTGTATGGAAATTTGTGGGACTTTATTGAACCTAAAAAAAGAGTTGTAGTCGCTACTCCTAAAGAAAAGCCATCATTACATTAGGCTCTTCAGGGATTGGTGTATTAGTTTACTAGGAAATTAGGCTCTACAGAAACCAATTCGTCCCTTTCGTTCCCTTATTTAACCAAAATCTCATCCACAAACAACCATGCTTTACTTCCGGCTGCCTCATGCCAATCGGGACAATGTTGGATATTTTTTGCAGTTATTTTTATATAATTTGCGGATTGTTTATCAAAACGGGCAACCAAGTGGTGAATGAATTTTCCTCTTGTTTCGGGTGCAATCTCATTGTCAATTCGAACGATTTCCTTGAAGGCTTTTCCATTTTGAGAAACTTCGATAATGAGGGTTGTTGGTAAGAAAATCCACGAATTATTGTATTGATAAAAGCCGACGGATATTTCGCTAAAATCCATTTTTTGTTCTCTTAAATCGAAGGTAGCGACCATATCACTGAATTGCGTTCCTTGCCAATTGCCGTCTCGAAAATCTAATGAACCTCGCAATCCATTGACTAAGGCTTTGTCTCCTCCACCCGTATAATGAACGCTATACGGAATCATCAGTTCGGGTTGTTGTCCCAACAATTTGTGGGGTGCATAGGCTTGTTCAAAAAGGTCGCCATACATTTTTTCATTTTGGTAGGCTTGTACTTTGAGGGTGCAGGCTTCTTTTGGCTCAATGGGCAAACTGTATTGAGGTGATTTATTTGTCGGTATAGAACCATCCAAAGTATAATGCAATTTTAAATCGGGAACGCCTTCTTCTAAACGCAAACTCACCTCATTTCCTTGTTTAAAATATTGTTGTAAACTCACGGGCATTGTCTCAAAACCATACGTCACACCCATCGCTTTTAATCGCTGATAATGGCGTTGTACTCGTTCATAAAACAACTCATAATCTCGCACCATTGGATAGGTCCACAACACTTCGGACATCGCTAAAATTCTGGGAAAGACTTTGCTATCGACCAATTCTTGGGGCGCACGTTCTGACCACATATTGCATTCACCACCTAAAATTAGCTTTTTTTGTTCTTCCGTAATTTCTTTGGGGATGGGATCAAAGTTGTACACTTTTTCGAGGTCGATGGATTTTAAATCGTAATCAAAATAGGCGTGACTTGTCGGGGAAACAATCGCTTCATGTCCTTCCTTTACCGCTTCAATCGCACCGTCCATTCCTCGCCAAGATTGTACGATTGCGCCTTTCGCCAATCCACCTTCTAAAATCTCGTCCCAACCAATCATTTTTTTATTTTTGGACGCTAAGAATTTGCTCATGCGCTCCAAAAAATACGCTTGTAATTCGTGTTCGTCTTTGATATTTTCGTCCTTCAAACGTTTTTGGCATTTATCGCAATGTTCCCAACGATATTTCGGAACTTCATCTCCGCCAATGTGAATGTATTCGGATGGAAAAAGGTCGATAACTTCGGTCAAAACATCTTCTAAAAATTCAAAAGTGGCGTCATTTCCTGCACAATAAATTTCTCTAAAAACGCCCCATTCTGTTTCTACTTTAAACGGCCCGCCTGTACAAGAATATTCTGGATAGGCTGCCAATGCTGCTTGACTATGACCTGGCATTTCGATTTCTGGAATTACCGTGATGTGTCGTTCTTTTGCGTAAGCTACGATTTCTTTTACGTCTTCTTGTGTGTAAAAACCTCCGTATTGAGAGCCATCCTTTTCCGTTCGCCACGCTCCTATTTCCGTCAATTTGGGATATTTTTTTATCTCAATGCGCCAACCTTGATCTTCCGTCAAATGCCAATGAAACGTGTTCATTTTATGGTACGCCAATAAGTCAATGTATCGCTTCACAAAGTCTTTTTCCATAAAGTGACGGCTGCAATCTAACAACATTCCTCGCCATGCAAATTTTGGCTCATCGGCAATGTAACCAATCGGCACTTTAATCGCTTCATTCATTGGCGACATTTTGTAAATTTCGGGTGGTAATAGCTGTAACAAGGTTTGTAATCCTCTAAAAACGCCCGTCGTACTCGCTCCTGTCAATAAAATATTTTCTTTATTTATTTTGAGTTGATAGGCTTCTTTATTCGCACTAATTTTCTCCTCTACCTTCAAAATCAATGCATTTTTAGTCGCTTTTTCCTTTCTTTTTAGGGTCGTTCCCAACGATTTTTCCAAAATATTGGCGATATAGTCCGCTTCATTTTGCAAAGTTTCATCACAGCTTATCGTCGTTGCTTGATCCAACACAAACGTGCCACTTCGCCACTCTAAAGTATAGGGCATTGGCACAAGATCAGGACGGCCTTCTTGTGCAGAAAGAAATGTAACATTTAGCAGCAATACAGAAAGTATAAAAGTAAAGTATTTCATAGCTTCTAAAATAAATGTGAAAAAATTCAATAGGGAACAATTGATAGAAAATCTTTGTGATTACCTTTGAGCAGATTAGGGAATTAGTTTCAATAACCAAGCCAATTTCCCAATACTAATTTTTTAAAGGAGAGAACGGTGGATTGCTTCGTCGTCACGCATGGTCTCGCTATACGCTAAAGGTCGGAGAGCCACAAAGATGTAAGGCATTTTAAAAATGCCTTACATCTGCCCCGCTTTCTCCGCCCTACCGCTGCTATCGAGTCTATTTTTCATGGTCGAAACCGCTGCCGAAGATAGCAATAGAGACCATCCAAAATAGCCCTGATAGTAGTGGTATGGCAAAATAGTTTAAGTAGTTTTTGTAGTTTAAGTCGTTTAAGTAGTTGCGGTTCATTCTTATTGTATGTTGTTGTTCCTTTTGCCATAAGAACGGATAGCAGGACTTTCCGTTACGACGAAGCCATAAACAGTTCGCTCCTAATTTCCTAACTCCCTAATACACTAATTCCCTAAACACACCAATCTACTACTCTAAAAAAATAAGAAAAACTTTCACTTTATGATGACTAAACACATTTTTGTAACGGGCGGTGTTACTTCCTCTTTAGGAAAAGGTATTATCGCTTCTTCTTTGGCAAAATTGCTGCAAGCTCGGGGTATTCGAGTGACCATTCAAAAATTTGATCCTTATATCAATGTTGATCCAGGCACGTTGAATCCGTATGAACATGGCGAATGCTATGTGACGGACGATGGTGCGGAAACGGATTTGGACTTGGGACACTATGAACGTTTCTTGGACATCAATACCTCGCAAGCCAACAACGTAACAACGGGGCGAATTTACCAGTCGGTCATTGACAAGGAGCGCAAAGGGGAGTATTTGGGTAAGACGGTGCAAGTCATTCCACATATCACTGACGAAATAAAAAGACGGATGATGTTGTTGGGCAATACGGGACAATTTGATGTGGTCATCACAGAATTGGGCGGAACAGTGGGCGATATAGAGTCGCTGCCGTACATTGAGAGTCTTCGACAATTGCGGTGGGAATTAGGTCCTACGAATTGTTTGGTCATCCATCTCACGCTTATCCCCTACCTCAAAGCAGCAGCCGAACTCAAAACAAAACCAACGCAACACTCCGTCAAAGAATTGGCGAAAAATGGCATTACGCCTGATGTATTGGTGTGTCGAACGGAATACGAGCTTTCGCCAGAAATCCGTAATAAATTAGCGTTGTTTTGCAATGTTCGGAGCAATGCCGTCATTGAAGCGATTGATGCCAAAAGCATTTATCATGTTCCTTTGCTTATGTTAGAAGAAGCAATAGATCAAATCGTTTTGGACAAATTGCGTATCAATAATGGTAAAAAACCTAACCTTCAAGACTGGTCATTATTCTTAGAAAAATTAGAGAATCCTACCCATGAAATCACCATTGGTTTAATTGGAAAATACATAGAATTGCAAGATGCTTACAAATCTATTTTAGAAGCGTTTGTCCATGCAGGAGCTGCCAATAATTGTAAGGTTAATATCAAAAGCATTCATTCGGAGGACATCAAAAAAGATAAAGTCAAAGGGTTACTTAAAGGTTTAAGTGGCATTTTGGTCGCTCCTGGTTTTGGCGATAGAGGTATCGAAGGAAAGATTGTCGCCATTCGCTATGTTCGAGAAAACAATATTCCGTTCTTGGGAATTTGTTTGGGAATGCAGTGCGCTGCCATCGAATTTGCTCGAAATGTCTTAAAATTAAAAAAGGCACATTCTACAGAAATGGACGCTAATACGCCATATCCTATCATTGATTTGATGGAAAACCAAAAAGTGATTACGGCTAAGGGTGGAACGATGCGTTTAGGGTCTTACGCCTGCACGGTAAAACCTGACACAAAAGCCTACGCTGCTTATAACAGAACAGATATTCAAGAACGCCATCGTCATCGCTATGAATTCAACAATCATTATTTAGCAGATTTTGGAGAAGAAGGAATGATGGCAACTGGCTTTAATTCGGAAAGAGGCTTGGTCGAAATAATGGAGTTAAAAAGTCATAAGTGGTTTGTGGGTGTACAGTTTCATCCAGAATATAAAAGTCGGGTGACTCGTCCGCATCCGTTGTTTGTGGAGTTTATTCGGGCGGCGATTGGTTGAGAAAAGCCCCCACCCGTTCCAATTGCATCTGTAAATGCGGTGCCATTTTGAGCGTCTTAGCCGCTTCTACCGAATGCCATCCCAATGCTTCGCCTTCTAATAGTTCCAATGTTTGTGTATCGTCAAAAGCTTCCATAAAAAAGTAATGGGGATTGTTGTTGTCTATATCAAAGGCTTCGTGAAATAAAATGGGATTGGCTAAGTCGTAGTCTATTTCCTCTTTTGTTTCTCGAATGACGGCTTCCAAAGGCGTTTCGTCTCCTTCTATCTTCCCACCAAAAAAGCCCCAATAATTTGGGTATTTCTTGGAATTTTTGGAACGGTATTGAAGCAATATTTCGTGGGCTTCGTTGTACAGGACAATCATGGATGCGCTCATTCTTTTTTTTTGTGCTTGGTTCTTAGTTCTTGGTGCTGTGGTTGAGAGAACCGTTTACAGTATCTTAATTTATTTTAGAAATTTTATTTCACGCAAAGAGCGCAAAGCTCTACAGAAAACGATCTCTCGAAAAATGCTTTTTCCCTTTTCAAATAGGAATGAATTAATATGGTTTAGACCTTTCAAAATAGCCCCGATAGTAGCGTTATACCAAAATAGAATGGCGAATATAAGAATGGCTTTTGGTGTAGTAGCGGATAGCGGGACTTTCCGTTGCGACGAAGCTCCGAACCTTTCGCTCCTAAAAAAAATAATTTTAAATGCACCGAAAAACAACCGAACCAAAAACTACAACACCACAGCACCACAGCACCACAGCACAAAAAAACCTAATAAACAAACTTCACCAACAAAAACTCATTGCGCTGATTGAAGGCAGGCATAATGACTTCTGTAGCGGAAAGTTGTTGGGCATAGCGAGGAGCTAAATTTAGTTTAAATTCGTTGGCATTGAAAATATTACGGATTCGATAGTCGCCATCTTTGTCTATGCGAAAATCGTTGAGAGCGGCGTTTTTACTGAGTGTTTCGTTGAAAAGTAAGTGGATAGAAGCACGGGTATTGACAAAGCCTATTGAAGAAAAATATCCTCGATCATTTTCGGAATATTGCTGTTTTTTGAGAATTTCGCCCCAATCCATTTCACCATTGGGATCAATAGAAATGAGCAGTACATCGTCATAGAAATACTGTACCATCACTTGTCCCCGACTACCCAAGCGGCTATCAAAAACGGAAGGGCGCAAATCATTGTTTGGGGAAACTTTGCTATGAGATTCTCCTATTAAAATGGCACCACCATCGCTTCGCAAAATCAATTTTCGGATTTCGACATATTGTAGATAATCGTGTTCTTGTGTACCACCAAATAGTCCTTTTTTCGCCATTTTCTTGAGAATCTCCTTAGAGAAAGGCGTGAATATTTTCTTAATCGTCGGCTCTTCTTTTGCAAAATCAACAAAAATATAGAAATACCCATTGACTTCGCTTTCCTGTCGCTCACTGTAAAAACCACCAATGACTAAACGGTCATTAAGGGTGTCCCATTCAGAACGAAAGCCATTAAACAAATAAGTATCATGGCTCAATTTTGTTTCTTGTGTCGTATTGGCGGTAGGATTGTATTTTATAATAGATACAGTATTGAACAAATCGCCATCTGAAAAAAACGAGCGTTTGACTTTTCCTTTGACAAAACAATACGAGCCATCTTCTTGTATAAAACTTTCGATGTAACGCTCATTTTCTTCTATTGGAAAAACTTTTGTGCCTATTTTCTTCAAATTCTCATTCATAAAAATACAGGCAGCAGAATCGTCCCCTAACGTATCTTTTATCTTTTTTTGAATAACAAAATACTTTCTTGTTTTATCGTGTTCAAGACTATATTCAAAATTGGGGTCGCCCAAACCTCGCTTAAATTCATCTAAAAGCACCTCGTTTTTCACTACTTTGAGTTGGCTATTTAGTTTTTGAGCAAAAAGGCGAACCACTCGTTTTTCTTGATACCAATAAACTAAGACTAACTCGTTCTTGTGTTCCACGATTTCAACAATGCGTGTTCGCTTCCCTCTTAATTCCAAATCTCTATACCATTTCAAACTCAAATCTTCCAAATCAAAAGCCTCAATCATATTGACTCTTGGTCCAAATTTATGTACCAATAGCCCTTCATCCGTCTTACCAATAAATTCAAATTCGGTAATCTTAGAGGAAATCTTTTGTGGACGAGAGATGACATAATCTTGTGCAAACAATGTCACCCAACTCATCCAACACAATATAATTAAAACTCCTTTCATATATAGTAAATTGGTTAATGAAGCAGTGAATCAGTTAATTAGTGGATTTGTCGATTGGCAAATCAGTGGATTTTGTCAGATTACTCGGACGACACAACCACAAAAACTACTTAAACCACATAAACTATTAACGCCTCAATCGTGGATCAAGTGCATCTGTCAAGCCCTCTCCTATCAAATTAAAGAAAGTCACCGTCAAGAAAATGGCAATTCCAGGGAAAGTAGCCAACCACCATGCACCGGGTGCCTGACGAGCCAAATTTAACAAGGATCCCCAAGTTACCACTTCTGCAGGTACACCAATACCCAAGAACGACAAGAATGCTTCTGTCAAAATCGCTCCTGCAATACCAAAAGCTATCGCAATCAATACAGGTGACAAAGCATTAGGGATGGCATGGCGCAACATAATTCTAAAGTCATTAAAACCCATTGCTTGGGCTGCCTCGACATATTCCAAATTACGTACTTTAAGCAATTCTGCCCGAATCAAACGAGCAATTCCTGTCCATCCTGTTATGCCAATTACAAACATGACCAATAGTAAAGAAGGTTTTGCAACGGCTACTACCGAGATAATCAAGAATAAGCCAGGAATTGATACCAATACCTCAATGATACGAGAAATTGCTAAATCCATAGGCACATTGACTTTCTTCCCCAAAAACGGTATTTTCTTTAGCACGGACGCCAACAAATTGACCACTCCCAAGATGCCAAAGAAAATAAGGAAACTCAACAAAAGCTGCCCTATAAAACCAAAGATAGAGACGCCTATCGCATCTGATAAAATATAACTTCTCGCACCAAAAGCATAGAATAAGGCGATAAAAAAGAAGACGACATTGAGCCAAAACCGAATCCTCGACATCCTCAGTCCTGTATCGCCAAAATATCCTGCCAACGTCCCCATAAGAATCCCTATAAAGGTAGCAATACCCATAGAAATAAGACCAACAGAGAATGCGATTCGGGTGGCATGAATCATTCCAGCCAAGACATCTCGACCCAATTCATCGGTGCCCAGCCAGTGCCACCATCTTTTGGACTTCACCCTTTGATCATCAAAAGGTCCTGTAAATTGTCCATTTGCCATATCCGTATTTTTGGGTAAATAAGGAATTGGTGGAAATACGGCAAAATCATACTCTAAATTTTGCCACTTAACATTTTGCAACTCTTGGGGCCATTCTGTCAGTCCCAAGTCTACCCCATATTGCTTGAATACAGGAAAGTAAGTTGTTCCCTTATATTTTGCCACAATCGGCTTTTCATTTGCAATAAAATCTGCAAAAATGGCTATCAACGCTAAAAACAAGATAAAATATAACGAAAATAACGCTCTTTTATTTTTCTTAAACTGGCGTTTCACATAAGCACCATAACTCTGATTCAGGTCATTTATTTCTTCTCGACTCGCATCTATATGATCGCCTGCTGAATGTTTTGCTCCACTCATAATATTGTAAGTTTAGTATCTCACAAGGAGATTTATCTTTTTTGATTGGTTTTATTCTGGAGAGAATGAGATAGTTAAATTTTATTTTTTTGGAGCGAAAGGTCAATAGCTTCGTCGTTACGTCTTGTCCTGCTATCCGTTCTTATGGCTTTTAGTTCAGGTCATTGAGCAGAGTCGAAAGGACAACTACAAAAACTACTTAAACCACAAAAACCAAAAGCCATACCACTACTATCAGGGCTATTTTAAACAGTCGCTCCCCCTATCAAAATGCTCTCCTATTTTTTATTATTGAAAGAAATTCGAGGATCGACCACAGCGTATAAAATATCTGCAACCAAATACCCTACTAAGGTCAAAATTGCTGCAAACATCATGACGGCAAATACAATAGGATAATTACGGGCTACAACGGCCTCATATCCTACTTTTCCCATACCAGGTATAGAGAAAATAATTTCTATAATAATAGATCCACCAATGGCTCTTGGAAAAATAGAGGCAAAGATGGTGATGATAGGTAATAAAGAATTACGCAAAGCATGTTTCCAAGTAATCGACGCATTTGACAATCCTTTTGCTTTGGCTGTTCGGATATAATCTTCTCCCAAAACCGCAAGCATTCCCCCACGCATTTGGCGAGATAAGTAAGCAAAAGAACTATACGTCCAGCAAATTAAAGGAAGACATAAATAGTAGGCAAGTTCCTTAAAATCATTAAAAAAGCCCCCTGACAAATCTGGTCGGAAGAATGGTGGAAACCAATCAAAATAATCTCCTCCACATAAATAAATAATCATCAACGTTGCAATCCAGAAAGAAGGCAATGCAAACAGTAAAAATAAAATTGTTGTAATGATTTGATCGAAAGCTGATCCTTTGTTTCGAGCAGAAAAAATACCCAAAGGTATCGCAATGATATAGGTAATAAAAATTGCTACAATATTGATTCCAAATGTCCATCTAATGGCTTCCCACAATACGGTAGAAACAGGTCGTTGATCCTTATAAGAAATACCAAAATCACCACGCAAAAAACCTGCACTTCTCCAAGTACCATCATCTTTCCCAAACCACGGCTTATCGCCAAAGAACCATTGGTGATAACGATTTTGTAAACCATAAAACTTAAAAGAAGGCACCCATTTTTTCCATTTAGTTTCTTGTGTTTCCATGGTATTATGGGTTGCTTGGAGTTTTGTTAGTTCACTTTTAATATTTGTAAGCGAACCCACACTCATTGCATTGGATAAATCATCAAAGTGTTTTTTTGTATCAATATTGTCATAACTCGCATACAAGCCTTTGATGGCATCTTTTGCATTAATTAAGGCTGTTTCATTCAAGGAGTCTCTTTCGACATTATATAATGTCCTCTCAAAGTCTTTGAGATTGTAGTAATAATCTGAGATTTGCGGCCAATTCCCATGTTTGTCAATCAAACGCTCTAAATTTTCTCTATGCGCTCTTTTTGGTACCAAATGTAGGGTATCAGGAATTGCTTTTTGCCCAAAAGAGAAATAGAAAATGGGCAAATCTAAACCCAGTTCTTTTCGCTTATCCATATAAGCTTGTTCATTTGCCTGTAAATTGGCAGAAGATCCTTCTCCGCTTTGGCTCGTCAGCATCTGTTCTACAGGGTCTCCTGGTGCAATGCTACTCAACCCAAAGGTCAATAATGAGACAACTAAGAGGGTGGGTATAAATATAAAAATACGTTTTATGATGTACTTAAACATATAGTTTAGGTTTAGTTACTTAGCAAAAGGTTATGTATGTTTTTCAAATAATGTTCAATATCTTTTTTCTGGTTCAAGCCTTTTTAAGCTAGACCCGATAGTAGCGGTATGGTGGGTTTAGATGCGATTTAGATGTCAGGCATTTTTGAAATGCCTGACATCTTCGCATCTCCACCATAATAGCGGATAGCGGGCCCATGCGTTACAACGGAGCTGCTTGCCGTTCTCTCCTTATATTCAAAAATCTTTCCATAAAAAATAAGGCAAAGAACATACCGAATTTGTTATTTCTTCGCTGAAATTAAAAAACAGAATTTAGAAAGGTAAATTTTCCCCCTCCAAATTCTGTTTTTTCACTAATTTTTATTGTTTTCGCAGTAATTTATCTTCTACGAGCAAAGTATTTTAATTAGCTGTAGCAGAAAATCCTGCTGCTGGTCTGAAACCTGCTGCCCAGAAACCTGGATCTCTCTCACTTAAATTAATTTTGTCTTTGTCAAAACGATTGTGTAGGGCTATACGTTGTTTTCCTGTAAACATGAAGATGTAAGGAACTTCTTCGTGTAGGATTTTTTGCCATTCTTTGTATAAAGCAGCACGTTTTACAGGATCTAACTCTTTTTGGATGCTTTCAATGAGCTTGTCTGTTTTTGCATTACCAAATCCTGTGTAGTTTGAGCCTCCACCATAAGAAGAGGTGTGCCAAATTTGTTTTGGATCGCTTGGACGTGGATCAAATACCCAGCCGCCATACCACATTTCAATCTTATTGGCTTTGAGTCTTTCAGAGAATACAGACCATTCCATTGGAATTACTTCTACTTCTATACCTGCTTGACGAGCAGCTTCTTGGAAAGTTAATCCTACGTTTTTACGAGTATCATTTCCTTGGTTGTAAGTAAAAGTGATTTTGAAATCAGTTCGTTTGCCATCAATCATTTTATCTATTAAACCATTGCCATCAGTATCTTCCCAACCAGCTTCTTTTAATAAAGTTTTTGCCTTATTGATGTCAAAAGGATAAAGAGGTAAACTGTTGTTGTAATCTTCTTTGAAAGATGGAGAAATAGGTCCTACAACTCTTGTAGCTAATTTATACAATAGTTTGTCATTAATCCCTTCTACATCTACTAAGTGCGCCAATGCTTGACGTGTTTTTTTGTCTTTGAACTTAGGGATACGAATATTCATCCCTAAGAATGTATAGACTAAAGCAGGAGGATTGAAAAGATTGAAGTTGTCGTTGATTTTGTCAGATTTAGGCATATCTACCCAATCTTTAGAACGAATACCCGATAAAACGTCTAATTTTTGTCCTTTCAAACCTGTTAAGGCAGCAGACATATCATTAACCGTCTCATGTTTTAATCGTTTAGGTCCTTTAGAAAAATACATATTCTCTCCCTCTAATTTATCACCCCACCAATTTTCTTTTCTCTCTAAAACAATGTTTTGATCTGTATTCCATTCTACAAATTTGTATGGACCAGATCCATTGATAAATCCTGCTTCACGGTGAAACTTAATGTCATTGTAGTGTTTGCCAAAAGCAATATTTTCTGGACTATCAATGATTTTTTTATCGCCACTGTGAATTTGAGCAAACGTAAATTTATCACTTAATCCCTCTGGATCATACAAATGTTTTGGAGCAATGATTACATCGGTTCCTGTTGTGTGATCCCATAAGAAATAGACTTTGTTACAAATCATCGTCAATTTCAAAGGATTGTCTGGGTATAATTTGATGTCTTCAATAAATTCTACATAAGGACGAATATTTGGAGCATCTACCTTTGGATTCAAGACTGATTTGAAACTAAATTCAACGTCTTTTGCGGTGATAGGCTTTCCATCATCCCAAGTCATACCTTCTCGTAATTCATACTCAATCACCATGCCTTTACCATCTTCTGTGACTGTTGGTAATTTTTTGGCTAATGTAGGCACCAATTTCAAGGTTGAATGATCGTAATCCAAAAGACGATGAAACATATAACGCTTTAATCTTGATGCTCCTGCATCGGAGGTGCAATGTGGATGTAATCCTGTTGGATCAGACAATTGGTGTAAGATGACTTCATCGTTGTATTCTTTTGAACCGCTTGCTCCAGGACTTCCTGCTTTATCTGAGCTGCTACCATCTCCACTAGCACAGCCTGCAAAAAACACAGTAGCCACTAATAAAACCAATGTTTTGAGAGAAATGAACTTCATAAATTAATGTTATTTGTGTATAAGTAACAATCAAGAAATATTTCATCTCTTAATCATTACAGGTTTAATGAATTTTATCGGTTAATATACTTCTTATTTTTAAAATAGAAGATTTCTAACATAAATAGTTGTCAGAAAAATGATCTAATGTTGTTGTCTTTTCAAGTCTAATTGCCCAGAGTTAGTTCTGGTCAAGAAAAAGTGAGGAGTCTTGGATAACTTCTATAACCTTTGCCTTTGTCTTCTAAGTCTGAAGTAGAGGAGGTTAAGAAAATTTTTCGTTGCCAAAAATCAACATCTACCCCAACTCCAAAGTCATCTGCTGCCGAATATTTCCAACTTGCTGTTGTTGGGTTTCTATTCGTTTTATTGGCTTTTTGAGGAACAGAATCCACGTTTTCTATATTTATAAAAATAAAAACCGCCAAAAATGTTGCCAAAATAGGAAAAGCGAACTTAGGTTGTACAAAATTGTGTACTATTTGCCCTACTTGTTTCTGTGCCATCTCTAATTTTTTTTGTAGATAAATCTTCCAAGTTGCTTTATGTAAGGCTTGTTTTATACTCTTTTGGTGGTAATCGTATTCATTATCCTGTGGCACAGGCTCTTTATAAAAAACTTCTAAATCCTCTACTCTATCTTGGCAATAAGCACAGTCCTCCAAATGGTTTTTGACAACTTGACATTCTTTTCCTATTAGATTGTTTTGTACAAAATCCATCAAAGTATTGACCTCTAAACAAGGTGAAAATTTGCTATTTCTCAATTTAGTCATGTACGTTTTATAATTTGTTTCAATTTGTTTTTAGCTCTATTGATAAGGCTTCCTACATTCGTGGTATTGGTTTCCATACGTTCAGCAATTTCTTCATAATTGAGTTGCTCCAGTTGTAAGTTGATGGCAACTTGTTGTTTTGGCGATAATTCTTGAATGGCTTCTTGGAGTATGGATAGTTTTTCTTCTTTTTGTTCTTTTTCTGAAATCTCTCCTACTTTGCACACATATATTTCTGCTGGGGTTTCTGAAAAATCACATGAATATTCTGGTCGTTTTCTTTTATAGTATTGATTCAAGGTATTAAAAGCAATGCCCAGTAAGTATTGTTCGTACTTTTCAATTGTATTGGTTTCTAATCCTTTGCTTGTTAGCAGTCTTTCATAAGTCAATTGTATTAGGTCTTTGCAATCTTCTACTTGACGGGTGCGCTTTTTGAACATGCCCCATAGCCGTTTTTCATATCGCTCATACAATACAAAAAAAGCACAATAGTCTCCTTCTGTCACATATTGTTGTAACAGTTCGTCATTGGTCCATTTTTTATATTTTTTGCGACTAAAAGGCGGCATATTTGGGAAAATTCTAACAGTTTTATTTGCAGTTATACTACGATAGAGACCGTTTACAATAGCCCTGATAGTAGTGGTATGGCAAAATAGTTTAAGTCGTTTTTGTGGTTTAAGTAGTTTGAGTAGTTGCGGTTCTTTCTTTGTTTATGTGGTTGTTCCTTTTGCCATAAGAACGGATAGCAGGACTTTCCGTTACGACGAAGCTACCTGCCATTCGCTCCTTATTATCAATCTGTATTGAAGTGGTTGGGGTTTTTATAAAAAATCACGCTCTTTTATAAAGTTTTTATTTCCCTAGCTAAATTTGCTCTTGCTTTTTCTTCCAAAGACTCCCTAAAAAAAGGCGTTCGGTAGATAAAAGACATCTCTAAAAACTTTTTTAAAACTTTCTTGCGATTCCTTTTGTAGAGCAAAAATGGCACCCATTTGTATTCCTTTCGGACTTGATCTTTGTACAACGCATATCGTTCTGTACTTTGTCCTAAAATCGCCAAATCCAAGTCCAACAACAGTTGTGTATCAAAGTCTTCGTCAGAATCAATGGTCATGTGAAACTGTGTTTTTTCAATCATATAGCGGACTTTTTCTTGCAAAATGATGTCTGCTTTCACTTCTTGCAAAAATTGTACCGCCCAGTCCGCACTTTTCGTCTCATTGTCCTTTTTTAGCGAATTGTACACCACATCATGAAACCAAATTGCGGTTTTTAAAGCGACTATATCCTCTATTTTATCAGCAAAAGGGGCTAATCCTTCCAACATAAAGGTGATGTGTACCAAATTGTGGTAATGCCGTTCTTTGCCCGTATAGGCTGCCTCCAATGCCTTAAAAGACGTTTCCTTCACCCCTAAAGATGCATTAAAGTTATCTAATAATTGTGTCCATTCTTTATACATAGATTCTTGGTTTTTAGTGCTGTAGTTCTTGGTTGCAGTATTCCCACCACACGGCACCAAGCACCAAGCACCAAGCACCAAGCACCAAGCACTAAAAATAATTAACATACCCAAAGTGTACTTTTCCATTTTGCACTTGAATTTGATTGCCTTTTTGTGAACCTAAGGCATAACTCATGCCAAAAATTCCTGCTTTTGTCTCAAAATTGATTCCGATGCCAAAACCATAGGCATAAAATGCTTGATCGACGGCCAAACCTGCTTGTAAATTGGTTAGATAGCTTCCGTCTGTGAAAAGAAAAAAGCTCGAATTTTGGCTAATTAGATAGCGATATTCGAGGGTCAAGACATTGTACCAATCCGCAAAAATAGACTCTTCATCAAAACCCCTTAACACTCGATTTCCACCAATACGAAACCGTTCATTGTTATAAATTGAGATGGTAGTATCGGCTTCTAAACTTCGTAAAATACCCCCTTTTGCGCCCATTTTCAAGGTGCTGGAACGCCCTAACGCAAAATACTTATCAAACAAATACGTCGCTCGATATTGTACATTTTTATTGGGTGTTTCTTCGTACAAAGTCTTGAAGTTAAAACCCACATTATTCGGGTCTTCTAATTGCAAAATAGCGTTGTTTTGTATGATTTTTTTGTTGCCCAATGCCAACGATATATTCGTATTCCAACCCTTTCGAGGATTGAGGCGATAATCTAATTTTTCGTAGTTAAACGCCACACCGTAAAAGGTATTCGACACGTCCAAATTATCGGGCAATTGCTTTGTTTGAATGATTTGATTTTTGTTAATCGACAACAAAGAGGTTCGCTGGCTATTGAAGAAAATCTGTACGTGATTGATGCCGCCCATATTGTATTGCAAACCCACATAACTGACAATATCCCGATACAAACTATCTCGCAAATAAATCTCAAACTTGGCATCTAAGCCCAATGGCAACAATGGCAGATACGGGTATAAAAACTTGGTTTTCAGTTCCGTAGCATTATTGGGATAGCTTTTGTAAACCAGTTCCATTTCCTCACCACCGCCCAATGTATTGATTAAATTCATTTGTCCATCTCCCGTAATCGTGTATGCTTTTTCGGCGTTTGCACTGTTGTTTGGTAAGATGCCCAACAGAAAATTGAACTTGCTTGCTTTGACTTTTTTCAGGTTCATTTCCACCCAAACTTCCGACCCAATAAAAGTAACTTTAGGCGTTTTGTATTCCGTCAAAAACGGCAATTCTTTGATGCGAGTACCGATGTCTTGAATCAAAGATTCGTTGTACACATCGCCTTTTTTCAAACCAAGATAATTCCCCAAATACTTTTTGCTAATTTTCGCATCGCCAACAATCCCCAAACTATCAATCAAAAACAGTTTATTGGTTTCGATATAGAGGCTCGCCTCCACCTTTCCCCGTTCCAGTGAGATGTCCATCAAACTCACTTTGGCAAAAGGATAGCCCTTATTTTCCATATGTTTTAGCAGCGATTCTTGCACTTTTCGCAGTTGCTTAGGATTAAAAGGTTTTCCCCTAAAAATCTTCTCTCGAAACCCAATCATCGCCAACGTACCCTCATCAACATTTCCCTGTTTCAACGCCACCCACTCATATATAGGTCCAACATGCAAATGGGCATGCGTCGTATCTTTCACCTCAAATACCGAATCTATATTGGCTTCCAAATACCCTGAACCCTGTAATTCTTGAACAATTTGCGCCAAATTATCGACACTTTTATACTTTTCCAAGACCTTTTCTACTTCCTCAGACACATTTTGAGGCACATGCATCTTCAAAGTAGGTTGAATTTGCCCCAAAAGTTGAAAACCAATCAACCAAAAGAAGATGTATATGTGTTTTCTTATCAATTTCTTTTTTTTGGAGACAACGGTAAATCGCTTCGTTGTGGAGCATGCGCCCGCTATCCACTACGTTTCTATCGGGTCTAGTTTACATGGCTTGAACCATTGTTGTACTGTACAATTAGTGAAATAGAAAAAATAAGATGAACCAAATTGGCATCAGCAAAGCAAAATTTTTCGCTAATAACTACAAAACCTTCTCTTTGATAACTACACCATTTTTTGGTCAAAATTTTCAACAGCTTTTTTTAAAATTTTCAGCACAGTAGCCATTGGAGTAGACCGTTCATACTTGGCTTTAGTTTTGAAGGCAACAACAACATCAATTTCTGGATAAACTGTAATACTTTGACCATATGCACCTAATGCCGAATATACATTATTTAATCTTTTATCAGTAGTGTTTTCCCATAGCCACCACATATATCCGTAGTCAAAATCGACATCTAGTTTTCCTGATGCTTTAGTATTTGTATTAACTTCGGTAGATGTTGTTATTTGTGATGTCATTTCTCTAACCCAATTCTTTGATATGAATTGTTCATCATTCCACTTTCCATTGTTCAGCATTAATAATCCAATTCTAGCCATATCTCTTGTAGAGAACCACATATGATAGACTGGAAACTTTGAAATTGTTGAGTCCCCCCATTTTTTTTGAAGCGATTTATCCCAATCTTGCATTTTTAAAGGAATTGCAAATTGACTTTCAAGTTCATCATAGATACTTTTTCCTGTTTTTAGTTCAAAAATATGTCCTGCTAAATTAAAATCCCAATTATTATACAGCCAATATTTTCCAGGTATTTTAGAATTTCTTTCAGGTGCAAATTCTCTTGAGTCTCCTCCGTTTGAGCCGATTAAATAAACTCCTGATTTTGCAGAGATTAAATTTTTTATTGTTGTCGATTTTTCAAGAGAAGACAGTTTTGAAACATCCTCAATACCGAGTTCTTCAATTGACATATAGCAGTCCTATCTGAAAATAGAAAAAGTGTATCTCACGCAAAGGTCGCAAAGAGATTGGTTTCTGTTGAGCTTTGCGGTCTTTGCGTGAAAGAAAATTCCTGAACTGAATTAGGATTGACATATCTAAATTGATTGTCTTATTTTCAACATATTTTCCGTAGATCATAGCCAACACGCTTTTGCGACAGGATGCGATATAAGAATTTTCTTCAATATCTCCATAATCAAAAACGATCTGCCCTTTATGCACAATAACTAAACCAGTAATAGGGCTACTGTCTATTAAAAATTGTTTAAACTCTTTCAATTTTGGCTCACTCCAACCATTTTCAGTATAATTTTTATTGTAAATCCAATCTTCATTTGGAAAATCTTGAGTAGATAAGGTGTTTTTTGATATTTTCATATAATTTCTTTAAGTGTTGAGGAATCAACTCAAAAATATAACAGTTAGAAACGATAACAACTATTAAATTTTCAGTTGAATATATAACGACCCAAACCTATATTTTAATTTAAAACTTAATAAATTTCTTCAAAAATCTCATTTTTTAATAAAAGTAGCTGTAAATTTGTGGAACAGTTCTTTAAAATACTATTTATAACTTATGAAGAAAGGTGGAGGGAATAGGCCCTATGATACCTTAGCAACCTGTCTATTGACAATAAAATAACTTGCAAAACAATGCAGTAAAAGGTTATTTACAAATAATTTTGTTGTCAGCAAAAATAGAGACGCTGGTGCTAAATCCATCTCAATATTATTGGGAAAGATGAGTTAAGAAGAAAGCAATAAAGAATTTTGCCAAAAAAATACTGCAAGAATCTCTTCTGGAACCATCTAGGAGAGATTTTTTTTTGCCCTACTCAACTATCCTTCTCATAAGTAATTTCAACACTTAAAAAAACACATGAAAGTTACCAAACATATTGAGAAGGCACAAGGCAAAACCCTTATATCTTTTGAAGTCCTTCCGCCCTTAAAAGGGAAAAGTATCAAGTCTATTTTCAATACTTTAGATCCATTAATGGAATTTAACCCACCATTTATCAATGTTACATATCACCGTTCCGAATATATGTATAAATTACAAGAAGGCGGTGATTTTAGAAAGGCTGTCGTCCGCAAAAGACCTGGTACAGTAGGCATTTGTGCCGCCATTATGAACAAATACCAAGTAGATGCTGTACCCCATATAATATGCGGTGGATTTAGTAGAGACAATACTGAAGATGCCCTAATTGATCTGGCATTCTTGGGCATCAATAACGTTTTAGCATTGCGAGGAGATGCCATGAAATCAGAGTCTATGTTTGTTCCTGAAGAAATGGGACATAACTATGCTTCTGACTTGGTAGAACAAGTGGCAAGTATGAATAAAGGGGTTTATTTAGCCGAAGAATTGCGTAATGCAATGCCTACTGATTTTTGTATAGGTGTAGCAGGTTATCCAGAAAAACATGCAGAAGCCCCCAATATGAAAACGGATATAAAATACCTTAAAAAGAAGATTGATTTAGGCGCAGATTATATTGTTACCCAAATGTTTTTTGACAATCAAAAATTCTTTGATTTCGTTAAATTATGTCGTGCAGAAGGGATTACTGTTCCTATCATTCCAGGTATCAAGCCCATTTCTACCAAAAAACACCTTACTTTAATTCCACGCATTTTTAATGTTGATTTACCAGAAGAATTGGTAGATGCGGTGGAAAATGCCAAAGACAACAACGCTGTAAGGGAAGTCGGTAAAGAATGGTGTATACATCAATGTAAAGAACTCTTAGAATTCGGTATTCCTGTTCTTCACTTCTATACAATGGGTAAAGTCGCCACTTTCACAGAAATCGTAAAGACGATTATTTAGTAAAGGGACGAGGGACGAGTGACAGGGGACGAATGGGACGAGTGACAGGGACGAATGGGACGAGTGACAGGGAACGAATGGAACGAATGGAACGAGTAATAGGAACAAAAGCATTGTTTCTTGTACAATTTCCTTAACCGCAAGGCTCGCTAAGGTTACGCAAAGGGCGCAAGGGACAATTTCTTTGCGAACCTTGCAGTTAAGATTATGCCCCCTTCATCTTTGTTTTAGATTGTTCACCTACTATCAGTTTTTTTGCTTTTTTGTTTATTGCAGACACCCAACAGGCTTTAGCGTGCATCTTTATAGTAAGAAAGCTTGCGGTTTGTTAGTTTATGAATAACTATAAATTATAATTGCATGCTTAAAAGCTACAAATTTTCCTTACTTTGGGCTACTGTTATATTGGTGCTTTGTTTGGTCAAACCATCAGGTACAATGTCGAAAGCATTGTTGATTCCACATCTTGATAAGATAGCTCATTTTGGTATACATCTAATATTGGCATGCTTTATGCTATATGAATATAAGCAACAATATTTGCAAATACCGATCCGTTTTTTAACCATAAGGGTGATGATTGTCGGAATTTCGTATGGAATTGTCATAGAATTGTTACAAAGATGGACAACAACGTACAGAATTTTTGATATATGGGATATATTTGCTAATATTACAGGGACGATTTGTGGTGCATTAATTATCATTATTTTTTTCAAGAAAACAAACAAGTATGAGCGGTTTTAGTTTTTCTGACATTCTGTTTGGTTTGGTACTATTGGGCGCAGCTATTGCGGGCTTTGTATTCAATATGTTACCTCTCACAGTATTGTGTGGTGGTATCCTCTTGGGTATTGTTGTCTCTTTGATTGCCATGAAAGCTTTTAGTACAGATAGCATTATTAAAAGAAACCAAAAAAATGGAGAGCTTAGCTATGAGAAAAAGTACAAAGAGGCAGATATAGGACGATACAGTTCTATTTTCTTACTTACGGGCTTGGTCATATCTACTCTCACAACCATCCTAGCGTTTAATTGGACGCAACCACCACCAGAGGTTATTGATTTGGGGGAAGTGATTATGGAGGAAGATGTTGAGGTGATTCCACCTCCAACTGCACCACCACCACCTCCGCCACCGCCACCACCACCACCACCACCTGAGATTGAAATCGTTGAAGACGAGGAAATCATTGAGGAAGAACAACCTGAAATCCTTGAAACAGAAGCAGAAGAGGAAACAGAAGTTGTACAAGAAATCGTGGAAGAAATCGAAGAGGTAGCAGAGGAAATTGTAGAAGAAGTAGAGGTTGTGGAAGAACCTGAGATTTTTGTTATTGTGGAGGAAATGCCAGAATTTCCTGGAGGACAAAAGGAAATGCTTAAATTTATCTACAGCAATATAAAATATCCTCCGATTGCGAAGGAAAACAATATTGAAGGTAGAGCGATTGTGTCTTTTGTCGTTGAGCCTAATGGTAGTATTTCTGGCGCAAAAGTCGTCCGTGATATCGGAGGAGGCTGTGGCGATGAGGCTTTGCGTGTTGTAAAGAAAATGCCTAAGTGGAAACCTGGAAAACAAAGGGGTAAGAATGTAAAAGTTCAATACAACTTACCTATTATGTTCAAATTAGAGTAGAACATGAGAACAGAAATTCTTAAATTAGAAAATTAGTAAAGGCTGTGCATTCTGTGTACAGCCTTTTTTTGTGCCTACTCGAACCATATAAATTATTTTAGTTTTTTTAAGTCTATATTAGAAGTACACTATCCTTGCACATCATGTTATGCTCTCTACTGGTCTATTGGGTACAGACCATAACGACCTAGACCCGATGGCAGTGGTAGGCGGGAATGTATCCGCCTTTAACGTACAGCGGGCCTTTCCGTAGCGATGAAAGACAATCCGTTCTCTCCTTATTATACTAAAAGACGTTAAAGTCATGGGTTGTAGAATGACATGCCACCTTTTTTTGTGTCTATAATAGAGGGATTGTGTATTTTTGTGCTGTTTTTCAGGTAGATATGCTGAAAATCTTATCATTATGAAATCAAAAATGATTGTTTTTCGTTAAGAATAGGACGGATTGCTGTTCTAACTTACAAAAACGGTGTCCGTCAACATGAGCAAACTCATGTTATTTTAGAAAACAAACAACGAATGAAGTATATATTCAATTTATTATTGATTGGGTTTTTTAGCCTTTGCTTGGTCAATGCCCCTGTCATGGCCCAACAAAATCAGGATTTGAAATTGGCGCAACAATATTTTAATAAGGGAGAATATGAAAAAGCAACTCCTCTGTATAAAAAATTGTACGAAACTGCTAATACAAATAGCTATTATTATAAAAACTATTTGAAGTGTTTGGTGGCGGTCAAAGATTTTGAAGCAGCAACAAAATTGATCAAAAAGCAGCGCAAAAAACGGAAGGGCGACCCAACTTTGTTGATTGATATGGGCTATATTTATAAGCAACAAGATCAACCTGAAAAAGCCAATGCCGAATTTGATAAGGCAATCAGTCAGTTGGATAGTAAATCAAATTCGATTCGCAATATGGCGAATTCGTTCAATCAGTTGGAAGAACCTGATTATGCGATTCAATGTTACCTCAAAGGAAAGGAATTGACGAAAGATCCCAATGCTTTTTCTTATGAGTTGGCAAATTCCTTCAAAAAAGCGGGCGAATACAATAAAATGATTGAACATTACTTGAATTATGTAAGTGTTCAGCCTGAAAAAGAACAGACTGTCAAAAATGAGTTTCAAAAAGTTATTGGTTTTGAAAAACATAGAGATGCGTTGGAAAGTCAATTGTATCGTCGCATTCAAAATAATCCAGAACAATTATTGTATCCTCAATTCCTTGTTTGGTTGTTTGTTCAAGAAAAAAACTATGACGATGCTTTTATTCAAGTAAAGGCGATTGATCAGCGATTGAATGAGGATGGACAGCGTGTGTTTGATTTGGCGCATTCGGCAGCGATTGACAACCAATATACGGCGGCGATTGAGGGCTACAAATACGTTTTGTCTAAAGGAAGCAGCAATCCGATGTATGAATTGGCTCGTATTGCGATGATTGAGACGAAGATGAAAAAATTGCAATATGATACGGATTATACGGACTTGGAATTGCAAGAGTTGGAAGCAGATCACCTTACTTTATTAGAGGAATTGGGGCGTAATCCTTCGACAACTTCCGCCATGACAAGCCTAAGTAATTTGTATGCATTTTACTTGTTTGATTTGGACAAGGCGATTGATATTTTGGAGGAAATTATTGCGATGCCCGCAGCAGGTAAGCAGGTAAGAGCCTATTCTAAATTGGATTTGGGTGATTACTATATTATGAAGGATGATGTGTGGGAAGCGACTTTGTATTATTCGCAAGTTGACAAGGAATTTAAAGACGATATTTTGGGGGAAGATGCTCGTTTTCGCAATGCAAAATTGTCGTATTATACGGGTGATTTTGAATGGGCGCAGGCACAACTCAATATCCTAAAAGCCTCTACTTCAGAGTTGATTTCTAATGATGCGTTGGAATTGTCTGTCTTCATTATGGACAATTTGGGCTTGGACACTTCTTTGGTGGCGATGAATATGTTTGCAAGGGCTGATTTGTTCATTTTCCAAAACAATACGGAGGCGTCTTATGAAGTCTTGGATTCGATAGACAGTATGTTTCCAGGCCATGCTTTGGCGGATGATATTATTTATAGACGTGGACAAATCGAGTTTCAAAAACGAAATTATGAGAAGGCAGTAGAACAT
>Ga0209185_1000548_pt1 | contig 43163 bp, 38 predicted proteins | sample SidtaG_2_FD_187425 | JGI IMG/M metagenome (GOLD analysis project Ga0209185, IMG submission 187425) | Marine algal microbial communities from Sidmouth, United Kingdom - Sidmouth_Asex2 metaG (SPAdes) (version 2) | ecosystem: Host-associated > Algae > Red algae > Unclassified | place: Sidmouth... | reverse complement strand
GAACGCTCTGCTGGCGATGAAAAGGCAGACCGGCAAAGAAACGCATGATTGCCATGAGCGCACGCGCCGAGTAGCCGTACTTCTGACCCGGACGCCCATCGGCCCTGACGTGCTCTGGCAAGGGGGCCTACAAGGTGAATGTCATGTAGGTCCAGATCGTTAATGATCGCATTAAGTAAATCACCTTGTGCTTTTGGAGACATATCACGGCGATCGCCTTCTGAAGCGCCGAAGCCTGGTAGATCAATCGCGATAACGCGGAAACTGGCTGTTAAAGCTTCCCATGATCCAGCAAAGCTTAATATACTTTCTGGAAACGGGCTGAGTAAAACGACAAGCGGGGCATCTTCAGGCCCAGCTTCAGCCAGGCGAATCTGTCTGCCGGCGAGAGTCCTTATTTCGGTGGGTATTGCAACGTTTGGCGTCTCGAAAGAATCAGCCGCTTTTCGGGCTGCTTTTATCTTTGGCCACTCAGGAGACACTAGCATAAGCGACGAAGCGTTCAGCTGATCAAACAGGTTTAGCTTCTTCATAATGGGTTCTGTTGGAAGGTAATCTAATTGGACGGGAGCTATAGGCGTTGCGTTAGTGTAAGTATGCAATTAGCCGCGATCAATCTTTAAATACCTTAAGGTACGATAATGTCTGAAATGAGAGATTCACCCACTCGTGGACGACCAAAAACATTACAACGGGATCATGTGCTGCAAACCGCCATGATGTGCTACTGGGCCAACAGCCCTACTGACGTATCGATCAGTGAAATCTGCGACAAAGCGGGAGCATCCAAACCAGGTTTACATCGAGAGTTTGGTAGCGACGATAGTCTGAAGAAGGCTGTGCTGGATACTTAGAGTGAGATGGTCGATACAACGTCGCACTGACGAGACCAGTCTGTTCAGGCTGGTGTTGCTTTTATTCATTCACAAACAACATGGCACGATTTTCTGATAGTACTGTATAAAAAACAGACTCTCTGCTAGCCCAATGCATGTCAACTCATACAGCCTGCTGATCATTTAGCCCCAAACAGCTCCCGTGCAACAATCGCCTGGCTTGTCGGTGCATCCTGCTCGTTAATGGCTGTACGAAGCTGCTCGTCGGTGGACAGTGTCTCTGCAATAGCGATCAGACGTTGAATGCTGGACACGTTGGTCTTGGCTTCTGCAACAGGGTCGAGGCCGGATAGGTCTGGAAATGTATCAAAGTAGATAGCGCTGTCGTAGCCGCTGCGAATCAATTCAACGAGGAGCTCTACTGTTTGTTGTGGGTGTACGCTGCCTACCATCAACCCATCGTCGCGCTTCGCATACCCGTCGTTCAAGTGCACACCCAGCAGGCGAGAGTAGCGACTTATTACTGCCGCTGAGTGAGCTGGCATTTCGTCGGCATACAAGACATGCGCAAAATCGAGCGTCATGCCGGTGTTTTTGCGGTTTACCTCTTTAAGCGCCAACAGGTTGGCACCCACGTCGGGCATTAGAGCAAAAGAGCGCGGCTCATTGGGTTTGTACTCCAGTGAGATATCTACATCCGGGTTGTGATCACAGACAATGGCCAGCGCTTCGATTGTTTCGTCCCATGCGCGGCTGTAGTCCACCTGAAACGAATAATCGAAACCATCTTGGCCCAGCCACAGCGTCATTAAAGAGCCGCCCATTTCACTCAAGGCATCTACACCGCGCAAAGTAATGTCAATGGCTTCTTGCCGCACAGATTTCGACGGATTTGTGAAGGCACCGAGTTTGAAGCCAGGGTCCGTGTAATAGCGCATGGCCAGGCCATTGAGTGACATGTCCAGTGAATCCAGTTGCCGGGAGAGCTCTGCTGGCGTGTCGTCTTCAAAGTGATCGGGGTAGTTAAGGTCTGCGGCGTTCAAGCCTTCGACGGTGGCCGCTCTGCCCAGCAAATCGCTAGTGGTGATCTGATTTTTTCCTGGCCAGTACTCATTCGCACCGATTTTGAATGCGTTCAATCGAGCGGCATAGCGTTGATTCGTGTTAAAGGTCATTCAGTTGATTCCTGGCTGCTATCGGGGGTGCAGGTGTCGGCGATTTGCCGCCTATCTCAGTATGTACCTGCTTTGCACATTGCATAACTTAACAAAAAAATGATAATCTGTAAATTCGTGATGTAAATCAACCTGGAGAGAGGAATGAAAGCGAAGCGAATAATGACGTTGGCCGGTACTTTGGCCGTATTCAGTTTAAGCAGCGTGGCAGTGGCCCAATCACTTAGCCCATTGAATTCAGACACCGAAGCTGATCGGATGGACTGGAGCGAACTCAGCGAGCAGTTTGGTGAGATGCCCGCGGTACCAGAAGGCACCTCAGTAGGCGGTGTCTCCAAGACGTTGACTAACGAGTATTGGCGATCACTGGGCGAGGGCTACAAGAATATGGCAGAGGCTCAAGGTGTTGAGTTTGTCTATCAGGCGGCATCAAGTGAAGGAGATCAACTGGGTCAATTGGGTATCGCAGAAACGCTGATCACTCAAGGCTTCGACGCCCTATTGTTTTCACCGCAAACAGACGTCAACCTACAGCCAGCTCTGGAGCAGGCCACCGAAAAAGGTATTCCAGTCTTAAACGTTAACGATGCTGTTATTCCTGGTGCCACTCACTATGTGGGTAATGTGCAGAAAGATAACGGTGTGCGTGCAGCCAACTGGTTTATCGAGAACAATCCTGATGGTGGGAAAGTCGCTGTGATAGAGGGTCAACCGGGCGTGTTCGCGGCAGGGCAACGCACGGCTGGTTTTACGGAAACCATCAATGCTGAAGGTACAGGTCTCGAAGTGGTTGCCAGTGTACCCGCGAACTGGAGTCGTGAGCTGGCTTATAACGCTGCGGCCACTATCATGAAACAGCATCCTGACTTGGTGGGCTTTTATGCCAACAACGATGGTATGGCATTGGGTGTTGTCGAAGCAGTGAAAGCGGCTGACATGCAAGCGCAAATAGCCGTTATCGGTACTGATGGAATATCAGATGCCTATGCATCGATTAAAGCTGGTGACCTGACGGGCACTATCGATTCATTCCCGATCCTGACGGGTGAAGTGGCGATGGAAGTCGTACTACGATTGTTAGCTGGACAAGACTTACCGCGTGTTGTTTCTACACCGCAGGCTTTGGTTACTGCCGACAATATCGAGCAATACTCAACGTCAGATCAGGCAGCGCTTCGCGAAGTACTGTTGAAGTAATTCTGTCAGACCGTATCCACGGCTGCCTGCCTTTCGGTCAGGCGTTTTAAAAGGCAGTCGTGGTTTTCAAGGTGTGTGTTTATCATGGCAGAGAGCACGAGTAGTGCAGCGAACGTCAGGCAGGGTGATGCGACTACCGATCGTTTACGCTTGGACGGCATTGCTAAAAGTTTTTCCGGACACGTAGCACTCGATCGAGTAGATCTGCACGTAAGACCCGGTGAGGTGCACGGTCTGGTCGGTGAGAATGGTGCCGGGAAATCCACATTGCTCAATATTTTGTCCGGCGTGCTGTCGGCAGACAATGGCACCATCACGATCAACGGCAAGTTGGCGAATATTCGTTCGCCGCTGCAAGCAAGAACCAGTGGCATAGCCATGATCCATCAGGAGCTACAGCATGTTCCTGAACTCAGCGTTGCGCAGAATATGTTTCTGGGGCGCTCGGTTACGCGAATGGGCGGTGCCATCGTGCATCGAAAGCATCAGGAGCAGGTGGCGCTCGAAGTGCTCTCAACACTGGATCCCAACATCGATCCTTCCGTACCGATACGCACGCTAAAAGTTGCCCAGCGGCAGCTGATTGAAATAGGGCGGGCGCTGATGGAAGACGCTCAAGTGATTGCTATGGACGAGCCCACTTCGAGTCTGACGCCCGCTGAGTTTCAACAGTTGGCCCGTTTGATAGAGGAGCTTTCGGCTAAGGGCGTCTCAATTATTTACGTGTCGCACAAGATGAACGAAATCTTCGAGGTGTGTTCGCGAGCAACCGTGTTAAGAGATGGTCGAAACATAACCGTTGCTGAATTAGCTGACACAAACGCTGCTGGCATTACTGCCAGCATGGTAGGTCGTGATCTGGTTGAAGCCACACATGTCTCTCACTCAACCAACAAACCCGTGCTTGAAATCAAGAACTTGAGTAGAGGCCGGTATGTGAAAGAAGCCACCTTTACGCTTCACCGAGGAGAGGTCCTGGGTATTGCAGGTTTGGTGGGGGCTGGCCGAACAGAATTGCTGCGGCTTATTGCCGGTATAGATCGTCCTGACTGGGGAACCGTTGAGATGCGCGGTAACTTGGTTGCCGGTCATGATCCGCGTGCTGCCATAAAAGCGGGTATGGGATTGCTGCCCGAAGAACGCAAACGAGACGGCATCATCAGAGACAGGCCCGTGACCTCTAATGTTGCATTGCCGTCCTTCCGGTTGTTTTCAAAACTGGGTTTGATCCGACGCAAGCAGATTGCCGATACTTCACTTGAAATACTGCGTGACATGGATCTCAGGCCTCTGGATATTAACAAGCCCATCGGCATGTTTAGCGGTGGTAACCAGCAGAAGGTCATTATCGGGCGCTGGTTGGCGGCCTCAGCGGACATCATGCTGTTTGATGAGCCTACGCGCGGTATTGATGTGGGTGCTAAAGCTGAAATCTACTCACTGGTTGAGAAGTTGGCAGCGGCCGGTAAGGCCATCATCGTCGTCTCATCGGAGATGCCAGAGCTTATACGGTTGGCCGATAGAGTGCTGGTCATGAGCGAAGGCAGCATCACTGGCGAATTACAAGGCGACGGTATCAACGAGAGCGCCATGCTCGAACTTGCTATTGCCACAGGCTGACGTGTCAGTCGCATCAGCAAACTGAGCATGAAATACAGGCCGATATAGAACACACGGGCTCATACGAACTATTTTTTCGGAATCGCCCATATGGCTCGAAGTCGACATGGGAAGGTTTCTAACAATCTGCAGTCGGAACAGTAAACACTATGGTTAACGATCAAACTTCAGCCCAGGCTAGCCGCTCTGGATTCAAGTTTCCCATCGGCATGCGCGATCTGGGAACCCTGTTTGGCCTAGTTATTATCGTTGTTGTATTTTCCTGGTTGAGCCCGGTATTTCTGACGGCGCCAAACCTGATTAATATTCTGCAGCAATCCTCGATTAATGCGTGTATTGCACTGGGCATGACGCTGGTTATTGTGTCTGGGGGCATTGATTTGTCAGTGGGGCCAATTGCCGCGCTTGCGGCTGTGGTTGCTGCATCCCTGATGGTTGCCGATGTGCCAATACCGCTGGCTATCATGGCGGCACTGGGTGTTGGCGCTCTGTGTGGCCTGTTCAACGGAGTCTTGGTTGCCTACGCCGGCCTGCAACCGTTTATCGTCACCTTAGGCGGGCTCTCGTTATACCGCGCACTGTCACTGATATACACAGGTGGCAATCCGGTTTTCGGTATTCCGTCGGAATTCAGGGCGCTCACCAATGGCGATGTGATGGGAATCCCGACCCCGGTGGTGATCGTCGCTGTTATTGCCCTGATCTGCTGGATAGTGCTAAACAAAACGCCCTTGGGTGAATATCTGATGGCGGTGGGCGGGAATCAGGAGGCAGCGAGAATTGCAGGGGTGCCGGTGGCACTGACGAAAATTTCTGCGTTCGTGATCTCAGGAGTCCTAGCCGCGGTTGCGGCGTTGATTCTGGTAGGAAGATTGGGTGCAGCTGAGCCTACGCTGGGTAATCTTTGGGAGCTTGATGCCATCGCAGCGGCTGCTATTGGAGGGGCGTCATTGATGGGCGGGAAGGGCAGTATCGTTGGAACCATACTTGGCGCGATAATTCTGGGTTCCCTGCGTAACGGCTTAACTCTGATGAATGTGCAGGCCTTCTATCAATTGTTGGCGACAGGAATTATCATCATCGCTGCCATGCTCATTGACAGCGCCACACGTAAAACTAGATGAATAAATTTGGAGCCCACGACCCAAGAGCGGTCGGGGCACAGATTCGTATGCAGATTCCCAATCTGACACCGCTTGAAGCTCAAGTGCTCGATACGATGACAAGCCGCACGGATTTTGCGGAAACCACTGGCTTGAAAGAAGTAGCGGTCAGTGCCGGGGTGTCAGAGGCGATGATCGTCAAGATCGTCAAAAAGGTCGGTTTCAGTGGGTTTCGGGAGTTCAGGCTTGCGCTAACCACCTATAACAATTCTGATACTGCTGGCCTTTACAGCGAAATATCACCGGACGATACGTCAAGGGAAATTGTAGAGAAAGTTTTTAGAACTGCCAAACAAGCCTTGGAGGAAACTCTGGCGATACTCGACATTACGGGCTTCGATCGAGCTGCTTCCATTTTGCACAGTGCGCGCCACCGAGACTTTTACGGTATTGGAGGGTCGGCACAGATTGCGCGAGATGCAGCACACAAGTTCTTGCGCATAGGCTTACGCGCCAGCGTCCATGATGATGCTCATATGATGCTGATGTCGGCATCGGTGCTCGGTCCTGAAGACTGTGTTCTGGCGTTCTCGCATTCAGGTACGACGCGTGCGGTGCTTGAACCGCTTGAAATTGCACGAGACAAAGGTGCACGCACCATCGCGATTACCAACTACGTAGATTCGCCCATTAGCTCCCTGGTGGATGTTGTGTTGTGTTCAACGGCACAAGGCTCGCCTTTACTGGGTGAGAACGCGGCTGCACGCATTGCGCAGCTGAGTATTCTGGATGCGCTTTTTGTCGTTATTGCTCAGCAGGATGCGGATGTGTATGAGACCAATCTTTCCAAGACGATGAACGCTGTGGGTTCAAAGAGAGCAACGTAATAATGAGCGCTGACATGCCTGAATCCCGTTCGAAGCCTACCGCCGTCGTGGTATTGGGCAGTCTTCACTATGACATCATGGTGGAAGCTCCCGATCGTCCGGTGAAAGGGGAAACTGTTACCGGAACACGCTGGTATCCTAAATTCGGTGGAAAAGGCGGTAATCAGGCTGTCGCGGCGAAGCGCCACGGTGCAGATACTCGATTGATCAGTGCGACGGGTAGCGACAATTTTGCCGATTATCTTCATGCAAGACTTGCCCAGGTCCACATCTCAAGTGAACATGTAGAGCGATTCGATGAAGTTGCTACCGGCATGAGCGTGGCAATTCAGGATTCAGATGGTGACTATGGTGCAGTGATAGTCTCAGGAGCCAATCTGGTTATTTCGCCCAAAGCCATCGAAACCCCGGCTATATGGGAAAAAGCCACTGTACTGCTGTTGCAAAACGAGGTGCCTGAGTCGCTGAATATCGTCGCGGCAGCTAAAGCTCGTAGCCTGGGTCTCACTGTGTGCCTTAACGCAGCACCGGCACGTGATATGTCTGCACAGTTTCTGGAGTTGGTGGACATACTCGTGGTTAACACGGTTGAAGCAGAAGCATTGGGCAGTGACACTGTAGATTCTCTGATCACCGCTGGTATCGCTGCACAGAAACTATCCAGGCGTTTTCCCACCGTCATCGTTACAGCAGGCGGTGATGGCGTAGCTGCCTGCTCGGCAGGCGGTGATATTAAAAGCATACCCGCGAAACCCGTCTCGGTGGTCAGTACTCACGGTGCTGGTGATGTTTTCACCGGTGTGTTGTGCGCCGAATTAGCAATAACCACACCGTTGCCAGAGGCGATCAGAATCGCTAATGAGCAAGCAGCCGATCATGTTGCCGCTCAATAATGTATATATTCGAAGCTTTGAGTGAAGACTAAGCTTCTGGAGAGAAATGTATGATCCAACGAACCATGTACGTTCTTGCTGTGCAGGATTTGCAGTCGTCTGCCAAGTACTACAAAGACATTCTCGGATTCAACGTTCATGAGATTGGAGATGATGGGTGGCGAATGTTTGTCCGTGATGGCTGTCGTATCATGGCAGGACATTGCCCTGATGCAATCCCCGGCAAGGAACTTGGTGACCATGCCTATTTTGCGTATCTAGTCCTGGATGATGCGGAGGCTTACTACTCTGAGATAGTTGAAAAGAAAGCTGAAGTGACTAAGACGCTGCGCGATGAATCGTGGGGAATGCGTGAATTTGGAATCCGTACGAATGATGGGCATCGGATTATGTTTGGGCAAGAGATCGGCTAATAAGTACGAACGGAAATCACAATATTGAAGGTGCACCGTGCAAGGGTGCCATTTCTCAGCAGGAGAATTTCCTGCCCGGCAAGGGTTAAGTTGAAGTAAAAGTAAAAGGGCCCATTCACCAGGCATTTGTCATTCAATGTTGCCTTTGGTGACTGAATCAAGGCCATGGATAATGTCCATAAGCTATGGATAGTGAAAAAATGGATGGACCCAAAACAGCCGGAGCCAGTGTTGGTGCAGCCACTGGCTTCTGCTGTTGGTTTTTACTGGGGTTTATAGGTCTTCAGAAGCTATTGATCTATCTATCGGGAATATGGATGATTGAGCCTGTGCTACAGTTTTTCGGAGTGCATGGTCAGGTCAACGTACTTATTCCGGCGTTCTTCGTATGCATCTTATCGTTTGCCCTGTATGGCTGGCTCCTAGCAGCTGCTGCTACATTGCTCTCTAGAGGTGCTGAGCAAGATTAATGAGATCAAGGTGTCGCTAGACACAGGGCGTTGCCCACCAATGGTTTTGCTGTTAGGTTATGGTCCATTATAGTAAAACAGCCCTCCGGCACGGTCACTGTGCTGAGACTTTTGACACCCCCTCTAGGTTCCTGCTTGCGTGAACACGTCATCACAACAGTGGGTAAGCCTTGATGGTGTGCCATCTTTGACCTTGACATCAGGAGACATCAACGTGAGTGAGCCCATCGTCTATGTAGCTGGCACGTTCGATACGAAAGGTGCTGAGCTTACGTTTATGGCTGAGCGGATAGCGTCGTCTGGCGTCAACGTGGCTACCATTGATTTGTCAACGTCCAACAAACCTTCAACAACCCATGTGGCTGCCAGTGAAGTAGCTGCGAGTCATCCTGGTGGAGCGGATAAGGTGTTTACCGGAGATCGTGGCTCGGCGGTAGCCGGGATGGCCAAAGCGTTTGAGCTGTGGGTGATCAAGCACCAGCAGACCATAGGTGGATTGATTTCAGCAGGTGGAACCGGAGGTACCGCATTAGCCACGCCTGCCATGCGGGCACTACCCATTGGTACGCCTAAAGTCATGGTGTCAACGGTAGCCTCTGGTGATGTCAGTCCGTATGTAGGTCCGGCGGATATTACGATGGTGTATTCGGTCACCGATGTACAAGGTCTGAATGGAATCTCACGCAAGGTACTCGGAAACGCAGCCTCGGCGTTGGCCGGTATGGTGAAGTTCCAGCCAGAGGCAGAACAAGACGTAGAAGCAAAGCCCGGACTGGGGCTTATGATGTTTGGTGTTACTACACCCGCTGTGCAAGCTATCTCCGCGCACTTGAGCGATGACTATGAGTGTTTTGTTTTCCACGCTACGGGTGTCGGTGGGCGGTCTATGGAAAAGCTAGTCGATGGGGGTTTTCTCAGCGCCGTGGTTGACTTAACCACCACCGAAGTGTGCGATATGATGTTTGGTGGCATCCTGGCAGCCGATGAAGATCGCTTCGGCGCAATTATCCGACAGCAGGTGCCCTACATAGGGTCTGTTGGCGCTTTGGATATGGTGAATTTTGGTGCGCCAGGCACAATACCTGAACGCTATGCGGATCGCCTGTTTTACGAGCACAATCCGATGACGACGTTGATGCGAACTACCCCTGAGGAGAACGCACAAATGGGCGAATGGATAGCATCACGCTTAAATCAGATGAAGGGCCCCGTTCGTTTCTTGTTACCAGAAGGTGGAGTGTCAGCGCTGGATGCGCCTGACGCGCCTTTCTGGAATCCAGATGCTCGCAACGCTTTGTTTACCTCCATTGAAATGGCTGTTGAAGCCAGCGATAATCGCCAACTGATACGATTACCTCACCATATCAATGCGCCTGAGTTTGCCGCTAGTGCAGCAAATCTATTGCGCGAAATTGCTCAATAAGGATTTAAAAAATGCCTAGGTATTCAAGACAAGAACTAAACACTAAATTTCATCAGATGAAAGCTGACGGTATTCCTATTGTCGGCGGTGGCGCGGGGACTGGCCTGTCCGCCAAGTGTGAAGAACAAGGTGGTATTGATCTGATTGTCATTTACAATTCCGGTCGCTACAGAATGGCTGGCCGTGGTTCGTTATCTGGCCTTTTAGCTTATGGAAATGCCAATGAAATTGTTAGAGAAATGGCAGCCGAAGTCATTCCAGTAACACAATCCACGCCTGTCCTGGCTGGTGTTAATGGTACTGATCCGTTCTGTAACTTTGATATGTTTCTTGATGACCTGACGCGTCTTGGATTCTCAGGTATTCAAAATTTCCCGACGGTGGGTTTGATCGATGGCACTTTTCGTGAGAATCTTGAGCAGACTGGGATGTCCTACGCACTTGAAGTCGAAGTGGTTCGCCTTGCATCACAAAAGGGTATGTTTACTACGCCCTATGTTTTTTCTACCGACGATGCCACAGCCATGGCTGGTGCTGGCGCAGATATCATAGTGTGCCATCTGGGGCTCACCACCGGTGGTGCTATTGGTGCCGAAACAGATTTGACACTTGACCACTGCATAAAAAAGATCGATGACTGGTCAGCGGCGGCAATCGCTGTTAATCCTGATGTCATTGTTCTATGTCATGGTGGTCCGATATCAATGCCAGAAGATGCTGAGTACGTATTGAAACGTACAAAATCGTGCCATGGATTTTATGGAGCCTCTTCCATGGAGCGCCTACCAACAGAAATAGCGTTGGTTGCGCAGACCAAAGCATTTAAGGACATCTCGTTTTAACTTTGGGTGCAGCCAATTTGCAACTTTATAACAATGCAGGTAACTATCGATACGCCAAACAGTTGAATTAGCGGAAGCGGGGGAGATTGCTGTGCATGAGAGTAGCTGTCTTGAACTACCGGTTAGTGCCGCCTATATGGATCTCAGCAGGGTATGCACAACGATCTTAGTGCTTACGATATCACTGTTTCTCAGCTCCTGCGTGATGGTGGAGTTTGATGACTATGTTCATAAGCCCACCCAAAAATTACGACAGAGCTTACTATATTTTGAACGCAATAAAGCTCGAAGCATCAAAGGTATTAGCGGTCGGCAATTGGCTTTTTTACCCAATTTCAAAACGTTTACCGAATCGTATGTATCTAGTCTTCGAGGGGAGCTATTTATAGTCTCATCTCTTGGCCAGACTACGACTGTTAGCAAAGTTGTTCTACTTAACGTGAATACTGGAGTATCCAGAGAGATGGCTAAGGATACGAATACCGTTGAGTTAAAATCCATTGATGAAACGGAACGTCAATTCGGGCTATTGCCTGTTACCAAAGAGGACCATCAGTATTTCAATGATTTTAACACTGCTGACAAGCTTGAACTGACTGTTACATATAGCCTCGGTGACGGCGATGCGCAATCTGAAATAATGGTAATTGAACTAACACCAGAAAAGATTTTGCTTGGGTGACATATCGGTATATCTCGTATTCTTGATGTGGCGTTTTATCTACTAGCCTTTCACAGTGCAATACCACTACACTGGTTTCAACTATCGTGTGAAATGCGTGTCCTGGCCCAGCATCGACGGTGTAACAAGAACGATTCCATTTTTTATTACTCCGAATCCTCGTTCACGATCAGCATCATGGTCTTCTCCCACTACTGTATTTCAAGGCAAATCACAACCACGATCGATATTGGCATTCTTGATTCGCGACCGACGGCCTATGGTTACCTTTGGGAGCACGACAGAGTTTTCCACGTCAGAAGTGTGGATTTTTAGCGCTGCTTGAAATGCGGTCTGTGCTCGCTAAAGTAATTTGATTACGTAGATATACAAGCAGTACCTACAGACATTGGGAGTCAATCAGTGACCGAAAAACAGACGACTATGTCTAGGTGAAAATACGTCACTGTATACAGATATGAGCCGAGGTAGCACATCCGCATGATAATTCACACGGTCGGTTTGAATTTGCCGCGGATGCTAGAATGGCAAGATACTGAACGTCGTAGTGTAGCGAATAAAAGTGTCAAGCGACTCGTTCATCAATTCCGATGTTTAGCGGCTTGTGTATCAACTATCGATAATACAGTCGCACTGATGACATCTTTATAGCCATTTAATATAGATACCCACGTGTGACCATTCAAAGCGCTGCAAAACCCCCGCAACCCAGACTACAATCGCGCCTGCTCGGTGTGTTCATACTGCAACTGACATTGATAAGCGTGCTCACTGTGGCGGGTATTCTGGTGGCCAGTATTATTGCCGAACGCGTTTTGGTCAAGACAGCGCTGTCAGGTGAGGCGACGTATTTCTGGAACAAGCGAGCACACGCTGAAAACTTCGCCCTGCCGGATACCTTGAACTTGCAGTCGTATATATCCTCGGACTCATCGTCAGAACTACCCCCCGGGTTCGAGGATCTTCCGCCGGGACAGCACAAGGTGCTCATAGATGGTGATCAGCGCATTGTCTATGTCAGCACGCGCGCCGACGAAACGTTGTATCTGCTATTTCAGAGTGACACTGTTTCCAACCTGGCCTTCTATTTCGGCATTCTTCCTCTGACTCTGGTGTTGCTCTTGATGTACAGCCTGGCTTATCTCACCTATGTATTGTCGAAGCGTGCCATCTCACCTCTCACAAGACTGGCGAGCAGTATAGAAAATTACGATTTCACCGCGCGTGAGCTATCCGAGCTTCCATTGGTGGATCTGGCCGAAAAACAAGACACCGACACACTGATTCTTGCCGATGCGCTGAACCAGTTTGTCGAGCGTAGCAAGACGTTCGTAGAACGTGAACGAGACTTTACTCGTTACGCATCACATGAACTGAGAACGCCGTTGGCCGTTATACAGGGCTCTGTGTCCACACTGGAATTACAACCGCTGAGCGGTGCGCCAGAGCGGGCAGTGGCGCGCATCAAACGCAACGCAATACACATGTCGGCATTGTTGGAAACGCTACTGTTACTGGCCAGAGACGGCAGCCCGGACACACAGTTAACCGAGCACTGTCATGTGAACAAGCTGCTGGAAGGGCTGAGCGCACAGCTATCGGAACTGGAGAGTACGAAGCCAATTACGATAGAACTCGATTCTGCCTGTCAGCTGTATGTCGATGCACCAGAAGCCGCTCTTGTGATCGTCTTGGGTAACCTGTTACGCAATGCCTGGCATTACACAGAGGCTGGTGAAATAAGGGTGCGTATTCAGGAATATTCTGTGTCCATCAGTGACACCGGACCGGGTCTGAACATGGAGCAGCAGCAGCGCATTTTCGAACCGTTTTATCGAATTGAGTCACACGGTCAATCTCATAGAGGTATGGGTTTAGGATTGGCTATTGTCCGCCAGACTTGTGAGAGCCGAAGCTGGCAAATCACCCTGGTCAGCCAATCGGGGCAGGGCTCCACTTTTGAGATACAGTTTGGAGATTCAGTAGTCCAGAGGTAGACACTGCCACAAAATCGGCCACCTCAGTACATCTGGCTACTCGCCAACCTTATAGCCCGCTCCCTGCACCGTGCTTATCAAGCTGTGGTCGAAGGGTTTGTCGACGGTCTTGCGGAGCTTGTAAATCAAGCTTCTGAGGCTGTCACTGGCTGGCGGACTATCATTCCACAGCTCGAATTCCAGTGTTTCTCTGGATACTACATTAGGCGAGTTTTGCAGCAGAATACTCAAGATTTTAAAACTGGTGGGTGATAGCGATAATTCCTTGCCGGCTCTGTGCACTTGACGGCTGCCAGTGTCCAGTACCAGATCGGCTACTTGCAGGGTCTCTGGCATGAGACGTCGCTGATGTCGCCGGACCACAGAATCAACCCGCGCCACAAGCTCAGGTAGATCAAAGGGTTTTACCAGATAGTCGTCAGCACCGTTCTCAAAGCCTGCCAGTTTATCGGACAATTCATCACGTGCTGTCATCATGATGATCGGCGTGGATGAGCGGTATTGTTCGCGTAGCTGACGGCATAAAGTGAGGCCGTCCAGGCCGGGCAACATGACATCTAGCACGATAGCGTCAAAGCTTTGAGTTCTGGAAAGGTGTAGCCCCGTCATGCCATCGGCCGCGTAGTCCACCTCCCACCCCATGCTGGTGAGGAAATCCAGAACGGTTTCTGCCAGATCAGCGTGATCCTCGACAAGCAGAATGCGGTATTTAGCGAATGGTGGCATTGAAACTGAGATCGTAGGCCGTGGTGAAAGTCGACATACAATAATATACGTCGATTTCGGACATTGTGATCGTTAGCATTATCAGGGTGTCCAGGCACTTTGCCGGTCAACCCAAAGGACTGACCGGCAAAAGGGGCACTACTGTTACCCGCAGGAACTTGTTACATCGGTGGGATCAGTACCGCATCTATGACGTGAATAACACCATTTGCGGCCTGTACATCCGTCGTGACGATGCGTGAGTCGTTAATGAAAAGCCCACTATCTCGCTGGCTCAATCGCACAATGTCGGTATTGCCTGCCTGTATGTCAATACCTATCAGTCCGGTGGCCTGTTCGCCAGAGATCACCACTCCTGGCAGCACGTGGTAGAGGAGAATGTCCTTCAGGGTGTCTGGGTCTTCCAGTAGCGCGTTGATAGTCTCCTGACCTAATGCGGCGAAAGCTGCATCTGTAGGTGCAAAGACTGTGTAGATGTCATCAGGATGGCCTAATGCAGTGTCCAGACCAGTGGCCTCGATGGCTGCAACCAGTGTGCTGAAGCCGGCCTCACGTGCCACATCCAGAATGGTGGCTGTTGAAATATCGTTGTCAGTATCGGCTACTGATTCGCCACTAGGCGCTGCTTGAGTGGGTGGTAGCAACACAGTATCGATCACATGAATAATACCGTTGGAAGCTTGTACGTCAGTGATGATGACCTTGGAATCGTTAATGAACAGTTCACCTTCGCGCAGTGCCACTTTCACATCGGCACCATTGGCAGTTGTCACACTTGTGCCAGCCAGACTGATAGCTGTTTCGGCATTCACTGCTGCACCGGACACCACGTGATACAACAGTATCTGCCGTAGTGAATCCGGGTCTTCCAGCAATGCGGTGAGCGTACCGGCTGGTAGTGCGGCAAAAGCATCGTCGGTGGGTGCAAAAACCGTGAACGTGCTGGTCGTATCCGCCAATACAGCGTCCAGTCCTGTGGCCTGAGCAGCAGCAATAAGCGTGCTGAACGAACCGTTTGCAATAGCTACATCCACAATTGTGCCTAGCTCTTCGGCGTCTACGGGTGTTTGCTGTTCAGCAGGTGGAGGAGTCAGAACCGTGTCGATAACATGAATAATGCCGTTGGATGCAGCAATGTCTGTAGCGGTCACTTTGGATGTGTTGACAAACAGCTCGCCGTCGCTGAGCGAGAGTCTTACATCCTGAGTGTTCGCTGTGGTAACGGATGAACCTGCAAGGCTGATAGCCGTCGTACCATCAACACTTGCGTCTGCTATGACGTGATAAAGCAGGATGTCACTGAGCGTGTCAAGATCACCCAGAAGGTTGGCGATAGTCTGCTCGCCCAGCTTGTTGAAGGCTGCATCATCAGGCGCAAATACAGTAAATTCGCGAGACTCGTCCGCCAGTACCGTGTCAAGCCCGGTAGCCTGTAGCGCGGCTGCAAGAATGGTAAATTGCCCGGCACCCACCGCGGTGTCGACGATATTGACGAGGCCGGTATCATCGTCTACCGGGCTGATGATCTGATCACTGCCTTCGCCGTTCCGACTCTCCGATAACGGGTTGTCCGTATCTATCAGGTTGTTATCAGAACAGGCACTGAGTAAACCGACGGCTATTACGCCGGTTACCAGTCGAAAGTTACGTGTAAACATGCTGTAAGACTCCGTGTAGTAGAAAGGTATTGGGTGTAAGCCCTGGATATACCCTGATGCAAAACGGCACCGAGGCAGCGCTTCTTCAACGTGGAGTCATACTAAATACTGCAGGGTGATGCAGGTGTGAACGCGCACAGCAGGCTCAGTCACACGCTGTTCACGCGCTGCTTAGTGTCTTGTGATGCTGTTTGCAATAGCAGATTAGAGGCCTCATCCTGTGGATGAGCTCCAACCCTGATTGAGGGGTATCCCACAGCACCTGACTAACTTGCACGACTCTCCGACGAGCAGAGATGAGTTTTGTTTGAAAAAGAGCACAGAAAAATACTGTTAAATTGATGTAGGCATTAAATCCATCTAGATACCGTGTGCTGTGCAAGCTGATAGTTGACAAGGATCATCTGTATGACACCAACAGAGATTGTCGTTCGTTGATAATCTTGCAGGGTAGCCTTATGAAGAATCAAGACAAGCGACCCCCGATCACCTTAACCGAGCATCAGTATGAAAACGTCATTCAATCAGCCCTTGGGTGGTAACGATATGGCCCGCTTTGGCGGGCCAGCCACCATGATGCGTTTGCCAACCCAGGACACTGCTGAAGGTCTGGGTGCCTGTTTCGTAGGCATACCGATGGACATCGGCACGTCCAACCGTTCAGGCACTCGTCACGGGCCCCGACAGATTCGTGCCGAGTCCTGCATGCTGCGCCCTTACAACATGGCCACTGGAGCTGCGCCGTTTGATGCCATCAATGTAGCCGACATCGGGGATGTGGCCATCAATACGTTTGATTTGAAAAAGACCATAGACATCATCACAGCGCATTACAATGAAGTGCTGAAGCATGATTGCATCCCTCTCACGCTGGGTGGAGACCACACGTTAACGTATCCGGTACTCAGAGCCATCGCAAAAAAACACGGACCAGTGGCGTTGATTCATATTGATGCGCACGCTGATATCAACGACGACATGTTTGGAGAAAAAATAGCGCATGGCACACCGTTCAGACGGGCTCATGAGGAGGGTCTGCTGCAATCAGACAAGGTGTTTCAAATTGGCTTGCGAGGTACGGGTTATTCCCCGGAAGATTTTGACTGGTCACGCAAGCAGGGATGGACCGTGGTTCAGGCGGAGGAGTGCTGGGGACAATCGCTGGTTGGCATGATGGGGCGCATCCGATCCATCATCGGCTCAGCACCTGTCTACCTCACCTACGACATCGACAGTCTGGATCCGGCTTTCGCTCCGGGAACGGGCACGGTGGAGGTGGGTGGTCTTACCGTGTGGCAGGCGCTGGAAATTATCAGAGGTTGTTACGGGCTGAATATAGTGGGTTGCGACCTTGTGGAAGTATCGCCGCCGTATGATCTTTCAGGAAACACCGCTTTAGTAGGCGCTAACCTGCTGTACGAAATGTTGTGCGTGCTGCCTCGTGTTGCCGAGCACTATTCCCCGAACAAAACGGCAGGCAGCTCTCTGGTATCGGGAGCCTGAATCTGATCGGATAGATGAGTTATCGCGCTGGTCTGTTGTCGCGCTGGTGTACTCGTAGGGTAGTACGCGCCTCTACGGTTTCGAGGGGCGGTCGACAGTTCTGATAGTGATCAGAGTCGGACTTTTCGACAATTCAGTGTAAGCTGGTGAAGAGATTGGCTGTTTGTTCGCTCTCGTAAAACATCACTTATCACCGTCTTGAAAGGATGCGCTCATGTATGAAAAATCACCGACCTCGCCGGTCCAGTTGTTCAAACTCACCGCTATCAGTGTGGTGTTCATGGGCATTCTATCGGCCTGTGACGCTGCATCTGAAACCAAGGATTTCGTTGGCGCCTTGGATGATGCTAACGATGCGTTTGCTGATCTTGATAACGATAGGGTGCTCAACGGCGTCGACAATTGCCCGTTGATTATAAATCGTGATCAACTGGATACAGATGGCGACGGGCTGGGTGACTCCTGCGATTCAACCAATGGTGCCAACCTTATAGCCGACAGCGATTCTGACGGCGTGCTCGACGATACCGATAACTGCACCATAATATCCAATTCAGATCAGGTAGATACAGATCTGAATGGCATAGGTGACGCCTGCGACACGGCGCTGTTTTTGGATGGTGATAGCGATGGTGTAGAGGACTCCGCGGATAACTGCCCGGCTACCCCTAACGAAAACCAGCTGGACACTGATCTGGATGGTATGGGTGACGTTTGCGAGGACACGACCGTCGTGGTCATTGATGATCCTGAAAATGACGTGGTACCACCGGAAACAGATTCGGACAACGACGGTCTGTCGGATGAGTTGGAGCTACAACTGGGCCTGAGCCCCACGAATCCTGATACGGATTCAGACGGTGTTTCTGATGGCGAAGACAAATTTCCCAACGATCCTACCGCCAGTCTGGATTCGGATGATGACGGGGTGTCAGATGATCGAGATCAGTTCCCTGACGACGCTACTGAAACCAGTGATTTGAATGGTGACGGACTCGGTGACAACGCGAATCCTTTCCAAGGCACAGTCATTTCTGGAACAGTAACGGATGCCAATGACACAGCGATTGCCAATGCTCGAATTTCACTGGATCTTATCGATTCATCCAATGAGACGAATCCGCAGGTACTCACTACTACCGATGCACTGGGATTCTTCACTCTTATTGCCGAAGAGAGCCTGGTTCCAGATACCTTCGTTATTGTAGTGACGGCAAATGGTTTTCTGCCATTCGCCCAACCACTCTCCGCCGGTGACGATGAGATCGACGCAACAGGCATTACCCTCATATCGCAGACTGATAGTTTTGTGGTCATCGAACCCAGGCCTTCGGTTCATCACTTGGGTGACAACAATTTTTCCGGATCTGCTAATTCACAATTCCAGAGAACGTCAGAAGGTGCAATGCTGAACAGGAGTTTCAATATCTCCACCTCGCAGCTTGGACAGGAAGAGATTGTTCTTAACTGGGTGGCCAAGGGTATTCAGGAAGAGAACCTCATCGTGATCAACGGTGGAACGGTTGCTCTGACACCGGATACCGATGTCGATGGATCATTCACGGAGCAATCAATCACACTGGATGTGGCTGGTGTGTTGCTCGAAGGTGCTAATACGCTCACCATTGAAAGCACCGCAACCTCGTTCCTGAACGATATAGACGACTTCGAGTTTGTGTTTATAGGCTTTTCAGAACTGGATTAGCCCGGACGTTTGAAAAACCCCGGCCAGCAATGTTGGTCGGGGCACACTACACTGGTAGCTTGTCACCCGAAAGCTGATGCTCTCCGAGTGACATTCAATACATAATGACATCCAGCGTTTTCGGCTACCTCGCAAACAATGATAGTTTGCGCTTGTCGGGTAGACTTGCAGTGTGTGCGTTTACATCGCTACAGCGCCGGCTTCAAGGCTTCTCGCCTCACAGGCTGACGATATGAATCTCAACTGAAGACTGATTGCACCGCTACTGTGATCAGACGTGATAGAGACGCAATACAATGTCTGAAGATCCGTTACTGCAACCTTTTAATCTCAAGCATCTGAGGTTGAAGAATCGCATCATGACAACTTCACATGAGCCTGCGTATCCGGAAGACGGTATGCCCAAGGATCGTTACCGGGCGTATCACGAAGAACGTGCAAAAGCGGGTGTTGCTCTGGCCATGACTGCCGGGTCAGCCGCGGTATCCAGAGATAGCCCGCCAGTATTCAATAACGTGCTGGCCTATTCTGATGATGTCGTGCCGTGGATTCGAAATCTGACAGGCAGTTGTCACGAGCACGGTTGCGCTGTGATGATTCAGTTAACGCATCTGGGTAGACGCACTACCTGGAACAAGGGCCATTGGCTACCCTCTGTTTCCTCATCCAAACATCGTGAGCCTGCGCACAAAGCGTTTCCCAAGCTCATAGAAGACTGGGATATCGAACGAATCATAAACGACTTTGCCGATGCCGCTGAACGCATGAAAGCAGGCGGTATGGATGGTATTGAGCTGCAGGTATACGGACACTTGCTGGACCAGTTCTGGTCGCCCCTGTCCAACGATCTGGTAGGGCCGTATGGGGCAGATACGCTGGAGAATCGCATGCGATTTCCCATGGATGTATTGGCTGGTATTCGCAAACGCGTTGGCAGTGAGTTCATTGTCGGTTTTCGTTACACCGCTGACGAAGTTCAGAAAGGCGGCATTACGGCTGCTGAGGGTATTGAAATATCCAAGAAGCTGGCGGCGTCAGGTCAGCTGGATTTCCTTAACGTGATCCGTGGACGCATTCATACCGACCCTGCCATGACTGATGTTATACCGGTACAAGGTATGCCCGGTGCACCGCATCTGGACTTTGCCGGTGAGGTGAAAAAAGCCACCGGTATGCCGACATTCCACGCAGCGAGAATTCCTGATATTGCCACTGCGCGCCATGCTATCAAGAGCGGCCTACTGGATATGGTGGGCATGACGCGTGCGCACATGGCTGATCCGCATATTGTCAGAAAGCTGGTGCAGGGGCGTGAGATTGATATCCGTCCTTGTGTGGGTGCTACGTATTGTCTTGATCGCATCTACCAGGGTGGTGAGGCTCTGTGCATTCACAACGCTGCCACGGGTCGTGAACTCACCATGCCACACGATATTCCGCCAGCATCCGTGCGTCATAAAGTGGTTGTGGTGGGGGCGGGACCAGCAGGTCTTGAGGCAGCACGCGTGTGTGCCGAGCGTGGCCATGACGTTACCGTTCTGGAGGCTCAGGCAAACGCCGGTGGGCAAGTTAGAATCTGTGCGATGACGCCAAGACGCCGTGAAATGATGTCGATCATTGAATGGCGCGAAGAGCAGTGTACGGCCAAAGGCGTGACCTTCAAGTTCAATCACTATGCCGAAGGTGACGACGTGACAGCGCTGGAACCTGATGTGGTAATCATCGCCACAGGCGGTTTACCCAATATTGAATTGTTTGAAAGTGGCGAAGAGGCCACTCTGGTGGAAACCAGCTGGGACATGATCACCGGTGACGTCAAACCTGCAGAGGATATCCTTATCTATGATGAAAGCGGTGATCACCCGGCGTTGCAGGCTGCTGAGATTGCAGCCGACTCGGGTTCGAAGGTAGAGATCATGACGCCTGATCGAATTTTCGCACCCGATATCATGGCCATGAATCTGGTGCCTTACATGCGTACGCTACAAGACAAGGATGTGACCTTCACCGTTGCGCGTCGCTTGTTGGGTGTTGAGCGAAAAGGTAACAAGCTAGTCGCTACCATCGGCACAGATTACAGCGAGCACACCGATACCAAAGAGTACGATCAGGTCGTGGTCAACTACGGCACGTTGCCGGTGGATGAGTTGTATCTTGAATTGAAACCACTGAGTTCCAATGGCGGTGCGGTTGATCATGAGCGATTGATCAAGGGTGAAGTGCAGAATTGCGTCAGGAATGCAGACGGTAAATTCCAGCTTTTCCGCATAGGTGATGCTGTCAGCGCACGCAATACGCATGCGGCTATCTATGATGCGCTGAGGTTGGCTAAGGACTTGTAGTTGTATCGATCAGGATTGAGTTGGCGAATTCTGATATTCAACGGCTATCTGATTCCAGACATCCTCGGCCAGTGCTGAGATGTCTTTTCGCAGCCGAACGATCTTCACATGCAGCTCTTTACTGGGGAGCTTGTCCGAGATATCCAGAAGCTTGCCATTAGCGATGTCTCGCTGTGCGATGGAGCGGGGCAGCCAGCCAATGCCTATACCCTCCAGTGCATAGTGCAAGGCGGCTAATGCCAGCCCGGTTTCTGCAACGCGTTTTATCTGATACTGCTCGCTCAGGTTCATCATGAACGACTGGTCAAACAGTTGTCCCAGATACAGCTCTTTGGGGTACGTGATCAGAGGCAGGATTTGCCAGTTCAAGGCCTCCATCAGTTCTTCTTCGAACTCGGTGGCTATCACCGGAATCATCCAGTCCGACCCTAAGCGCTCTTCAAGTAAGACGCTGTTTTCCTGCGCCTGACTATGTTCCAGTGCGTCGAACACCAGCGCAAAATCAACTTCCGAGGTCAGCACCAGCATCAGGCACGCATCACGATCCGTGGATCTGACTCGAACGTTGACACGGCCGTCTCGCGTCAGCTCACGAATGAGCCGTGGAGAAATGGTGGTGGCAATCGTATGCTGACAGGCAAATGAGACGCGACTTGCGGGTGCCTCGGAGGGGTCAGCCAGAGAGTTTCTCAATACTTGCAGGCGTAGCGCGATGCTGCGCATCTCGGCCTCTTGTGCCCGCACATGCGCCAGCGGTTGTACAGGGCGCATGGTGCGATCAAACAATTCGGTGCCCATGGACTGCTCGATAACTCGGATACGCCGAGTAAACGCTGACTGCGTGAGATAACGTTTCTGGGCAGCCTGTGTAAAGGAGCCGGTGTCGATGACCGACAATATGTCCTCAATCCATTCAAGATGCATGGAAACTACGCTCCATTTATGCAAATTGTGCATGTTAAGGCGGAAAATATGCATTGGCAAGCCAATCAATATTGAAATAGTATTCACAAAACAACTATTCAGGACCAAACTCCATGCATCTTGCCCGATACCCACGTCGCTTTCTCGCGCATTTGCCTACCCCGCTCGAGCGGCTCGACCGCCTGACCAAGGAGCTGGGCGGACCAGAGATCTGGATCAAGCGTGATGATTGCACCGGCATGTCCACGGGTGGTAACAAGACTCGAAAGCTGGAATTCCTGATGGCTGAAGCAGAGCTTGCCGGTGCCGACATCGTCATGACTCAGGGTGCAACACAATCCAACCATGCGCGCCAGACTGCAGCGTTTGCCGCCAAGTTGGGCATGCAGTGTCATCTGTTGCTGGAAGATCGTACTCAGTCCAATAACGAGAACTACAACTTCAACGGTAACGTGTTGCTGGACCACATGCACGGTGCAACGACCGAAACGCGTCCGGGTGGTGTGGATATGCACGCCGAGATGGAAGCGGTAGCCGAGACGTTCAGAGCCCAGGGCAAGAAGGTCTATACCATCCCCGGTGGTGGATCCAATCCTACCGGTGCGCTGGGTTATGTCAACTGTGCCTTTGAGATGATGGCCCAGTTCAACGATCGCGGCCTGAAGATTGATCATATCGTTCACGCTACAGGTAGCGCTGGTACACAGGCCGGTCTTATCACCGGGCTCAAGGCGATGAACGCCAACATACCACTACTGGGGATTGGTGTGCGTGCGCCACAAGCCAAACAGGAAGAGAACGTATTCAACCTGGCCGTCGCGACAGCTGAGAAGCTGGGTTGCCCGGGTGTGGTCAAGCGTGAAGACGTTGTGGCCAACACAGACTACGTTGGCGAGGGCTACGGCATACCAACGCAAAGCGGGCTTGAGGCTATCTCCATGTTCGCCGAACTGGAAGCCATACTGCTCGACCCTGTGTATTCTGCCAAGGGTGCTGCCGGATTTATCGATCTGATCCGCAAGGGCAAGTTCAGCAAGGATGAGCGTGTGGTCTTTCTGCACACCGGTGGTTCAGTGGCGCTGTTTGGTTATGACTCAGCGTTCGATTTCACTGCCCGCCGCACTGGCGACGCATAACGCGATAAGTATTGATGGGTACATTCAAACGCATCGGTGTGCTGGGCGGCATGGGGCCGCAAGCCACCATACTGTTACAACAACGGCTGGTGTCGGGCGTTACTGCCGATGATGATGCTTCGCACATCCCGTTGCTGATTGACATGAACCCACAGATCCCGTCGCGTCTGGACTGGATTCTACACAAGCAAGGTAGTGATCCTGGCCCTGTCCTTGCCGACATGGCCAGGACACTGGAACAGGCTGGCGCTGCTGCGCTAGCCATGCCTTGCAACACAGCACATTACTACGCGCCAGACATCACTCGAGCTGTCACCATCCCGTTGTTGAATATGATTGAACTGGCGGGCAAGGCGATTGTGAGCTCAGTAGGTGAGGGTGCCACAGTAGGTGTATTGGCATCGCCTGCCACACAGCAGATCAATCTCTTCAAACAGGCATTTGCCAGGCTGGGTTTGAAAGTTGTGTATCCAGCTCACGATGAACCTCTGCTGGCAACTATTCGGCGTATCAAGTCGACAGGTCCTTCTCAGCAGGACCATGATGCGTTGCTAGACGCAGGCCGTGATTGCGCACAGCAGGGTGCCGGCTGTTTGCTGGTGGGTTGCTCCGAATTCTCTCTGATCGCGGATGCGGTGATGGTGTCAGTACCTGTCATTGATTCGCTGGACGTGCTGGTCGCAGAGATTATCGGGTTTTCGTTGTCAGCGTCGTAGCTTTCGTCGGCTTCGATTTTCTGATGTTTGTCTATACCCGTATTTCAGGAGCCGCTGGCCTCTCGAAACCTGCGGTGTATCCGCTCAATCACGATCGCCTTCATTCACATCCATCAAGAACCAAAGAGTGACTACTACTACACCGTTGCCGGTAGAGGGGGGGCGATACCATGACAGGCATTGGAGGGCTAGGTCAGTGGTGCCACTTCGCAACAATTACGGACAAATTTGTGCAGTTACTCACTTTGCCGGATCAGAAATGAGGCTGATTTCGGTATTCGACGGCTGAATTTCGGGTTTTGACCTCGTCAACGGTTCATTGCCTGGCTTCAATCTGGCAGAATCACTCCGATATAGAGACTCCTCTTCAAGTGTGCATTTATGTCCAATAAAATCAAAAGCGTTGTATTCGATAACAATCCTGGCCGAAACGCTCAGACCTACGGTGTTGCCCGTGAGCTGGGAGCGGATCCGGAGCTGATTCATGAGCCCTCTGTCGGGGTAGTGGGCACCAAGGGTGATAGCCAGTGCTACATGGGTGTGCAGCGCAAGGTTGAGGCGATACACGATGCATTGCGAGCCAGTCTGGGTCGTGGTGAGGGCCAGATGCCGATGCGGCTCGTTCAGCCCGAATATACGGTGGCCACGTCAGACGGCATGCGCAACGGTACCCGCGAGATGCGCTATTCATTGATTGGTCGCGAAGTCACACACGACACGGTCTGCGAACACTTAAGTGCCAGTGGCCTGGAAGGCACCATCGCCGTGGTTGCTTGCGACAAACCGCCAGTGGGTACACTGGCAGGATTGCTGGAACATAACCGGCCTGCCATCATCATGTCGGATGGCCCTATTCGGCCGGGTCGTGATTCAGTCACCGAACAGCCGATTGATATCGTGTCCGCTTTTCAGGTGGCTGGATCCACCGATGCTGATTTCAAGAAGCGTATCGCCAAGGAAGCGTGTCCGGGTTACGGCAGTTGTGGGGGCATGTTCACCTACAACACCATGCAGACGTTCATCGGTGTTGTCGGCATGCAGCCGTTGCACATGGTAGCGCCGGCGTCTGATGATCCTCGTCGTCTCAATGAATTCCCGCAGCAGCTGGTGGCTTATCTAAAAGGCATGATTGATCGAGGCGATACGCCGAGAGATATCGTCAGCCGTGATGCCATTCGTAACGCGGTTATCGTGTCCATGGCTGTGGGGGGTTCAACCAACGTGTTGTTGCATGCGCCGGAAATTGCCAGAGCCGCAGGCTTTGCCAGCTTCGCGGATGACGTCATGTCGCCCGAAGAATTTAATCATTTGTCTCAGAATGTCGTACCGGTGCTAACCGATGCGCGTCCATATGGTCTGTATTCCATGGTGGATATTGATGAGAAAGGTGGTGTGCAGGTGATTGTGAAAGCCCTTATGGATGCGGGGCTACTCAATGGCGATACACTGACTTGTACCGGTGAAACTCTGGCAGAGCAGGTGGCCCGGCTTAACACCGTGGAGCCTGATGGCACAGTGGTATATCCGGTAGAAACGCCTTACAAACCAACAGGTGGTCTGCGTGTTCTGGGTGGTAACCTCTCGCCTGAATTCAGTGCGGTGCTGAAGCTTGCCGGTGTGGAAGGCGGTCTGGAAGATAATTGTTTTGTGGGTCGCGCTCGCATCTTCAACGGTGAACAGGATCTGTTGAATGCGCTGGAAGCGGCACCGGAGAATTTTGCCCATCACGATATGGTTATCGTGCGGTATGAAGGCCCCAGTGGTGCGCCGGGCATGCCCGAGATGCTCGATTCCACGTCACGCATCACCACCTTGTGCCGCGAGCGTGAAATCGTGATCGGTCTGATGACTGATGCACGATTCTCCGGCGGCTCGGTAGGATTGGTTATCGGCCATGTAGGACCGGAAGCAGCTCTGGGTGGGCCCATTGCATTAGTGCAGGACGGTGATGAGATTCTCGCCGATCTGGATACCAATGAACTCAACTGTACAGAACTCACAGATCCTGCTGTTTTCAAGGCGAGAAAAGCACAGTGGGAGAAGGAAGTGGCTGACAACGGTGGTATTCACCCTCTGTGTGGTGATGTGAATACACGACTGTTGAATCGCATGCGATTATCAGCGGTGTCGGCGGTTTATGGAGCTGGTATGCACCCTGACAGAGTGCTGTGGGTGCCTCAGCCGCGCGATGCCGAGAGAACAGGCTTCGTACCGCAGAACAAGTATCGGGAAGGTTCGCAAAAGGCGTTCTAGCCTCCTAGTCCGTTGCAACCGGTTGACCGTTGGCTGATGCAATACGCTCCTGAATCATTCGCGCATGGTAGCGTTGGAAGGACTCATCACCTTCATTGCCTTTCTCGTGGATCCAGGTAAACAGGTCCAGAAAAGTACCCTTGCCGAATGCACCGGGCATTTGCCCTATGGCCGCGTTGCTGGCATCTAGTGAACCATCAACAGACTCGGGCATGAACATCCAGTTGGGGGTGAACATGACACCCCATTTTTCTGCTGCTGTTTTCTCCGTTAGTACTTCGCCGTCTGTATCGATAACTTCCTCGTCACCGTACAGATTGTATTGAACCACGACGAAGTGATCCTTCAGGTACTGAGTAACTTCCGGGTCGGACAGAACAGTCTCGTGCATCTTTTCACAGTACACACAACCCGCTTGTTCAAACACGATTGCCAGCCGCTTTCCGGACGCTTCTGCCTCAGCAATATCGTCACTGATATCCTTGAACGTCAATGAAAACCAGTCCTGCTTGTGCAGGCCGTCATCACCAATGGTTGATGCACGCAATCCTCCGGTAAACGGAATGGCCAGTGCTGCAGCCAACAGGATGGGTGTCAGGTGCTTTAAGATCATGGATAACCTACCTCAATGTTGATAGTGCACAAGGCAGCAAATCGTCGCTGCTACTTTTTCAAAAATCCGCGCTCCTTGAGAAAGCCGCTCATGTGAGGGCGTGATTCCTTGCCTACTAGCGCTTTCATTTCCTGGCTCCAGGTACTGTCTTTCTTGCCACTGGTGCGTGACTTGTAGTATTCCCTGACGGTGTCGTCGTATTGGCTAACACCGCTGCCGAAGATCGATGCGTCATATTTGTCGTGCATGAGCACAGCTTCCAGAGGCATGCGTGGTTTGACTTCAGGATCCTGCGCTGGGTGGCCAATACATAAACCGAATACGGGATAAACATGATCTGGCAATTCCAGTAGTTCGCTGACTTCTGCCGGATTGTTGCGCAATCCACCGATGTAACAGATACCCAGTCCAAGCGATTCTGCAGCTACCACCGTGTTCTGTGCAGCCAGCGCAACATCGACAGTAGCGATGATGAAATGCTCGGTCATGCCGGGTGAAAAGTCACCCCCTTCTTTTTCGCAAGCGTACTTCGGGCGATTCATGTCAGCACAGTACACAAAGAAAGCAGCGGCCGAGGCAACATAGGGTTGACCGCCAGCGAGTTTGGCCAGCGTCTCGCGTTTGTCCGCGTCATGCACCTGAACGGCGGTAACAGCCTGAACATTGCTGGATGTAGCAGCAGCCTGACCACAGAGGATCAACTCATCAATCACGTCCTGGCTGACTGCCTCATCGGTAAACTTGCGGATGGAGCGGTGAGCTTTTAAAAGATTGATCGTGGGGTTCATGAAATTGATTGTGTTGCTGCATTCAGATAGATGGCCCAGTTTAGCAGCGTTTGAGAGTGCCTCTGTGCTGGTGAACAGATAAACCTGAACAAGCGTTAATGTTTAACCCGTTGCCATTATGACGCACAAGGCAATAATATATTGACGCTTGGCTCGACGGCCACGCAAGTATCTGTCCGTCGGCTTCATCGCACCTCTTCATCTGTCCTACGGTTTCCGATATCCCTATGACTAAACTGCTTTCACGCGTGTTGCTCGCGTGCGCCTTTTGTACGACGTCTGTTTTTGCCCAAACGTTTGTAGAGAACAACGGCATTCTTATTATGGAGGCCGAATCGTCTCCGGCTGCAGGTGATTGGAAACAAGAGAGTTCGATTGGAGGATTCTCAGGAAACGGATACCTGCGCTGGAACGGTGCGAATTTTTTCGGAACACCGGGTAATGGCACCATAACGTACAAATTCCGAATTCAACGCGCCGGCAACTACGAGCTTATCTGGCGTTCCCGAATCACGAAAGGTAGCAACCGTACAGAGCATAACGACAGCTGGGCACGGTTTCCTACCGGCCAGAACATCAACGGCCAGCATGGCCTGAACGGCTGGACGAAAGTGTTCATGAGCACGCTGAACGAGTGGGCCTGGCAGTCCGCCACCGTGGACAATGTGGGTCGACGCGTACGACAGTACTTCTCGGCGGGCGAACACACTATGCAGATATCGGGTCGGTCTAATGGTCATGCTATCGATCGCATCGCCTTGTTTAATTACACAGACAACTCTATTTCGGCGTCCAGATTCAACTCAATAAGCTCCTCTGGATCCAGTGGTGTTTCAGCGCCTGTACCACTGCCTGTACCGCAGCCACAGCCTGAGCCAGTTCCTGCACCTGAGCCAGAACCTGCGCCGCTGCCTGAGCCAGAGCCTGAGCCGCAGCCAGAACCTGCACCAGAATCTACACCGCAGCCAGAGCCAGTCTCGACACCAGAGCCTACAACTGCCGAGTCAGTGAAAGCACCTCTAGTTGCCGTTGCAGGCAATGTGTTGTCCTGGGCAACAGTGGATGCCGTGGCCTTCAATATTCATCGTGGTAGCGGGGCCTGGGTAGAGTCCCTGTCTGCTGACAGTACGCAGTGGACGGCTTCCGATGCCGGTGACTACTATGTGGTCGCCACCGGAGAAGGTAGCTGGGAAACCTGGGGCCGTTCCGAAACTGTCAGCGTTGAAGGCTCGTCTGTTGAAGGCTCGTCTAGTGACCCTTCCAGCTCACCGACAGGCCAGTTTACGGCCGAAGTGTACTCGAGCAATGCACTCGAGCTATTCTGGGTGACTACTGAGTCATCTGCGCCATCGTTTGAAGTCAGGCGCAACGATGAATTGCTGACGGTAACGGATGGTCGCAGCTTTTTCGACAGTTCACTCAATAAGAGTACCCAATACCGTTATTCTCTGGTGGGCATCAATGCCGCGGGTGATGTGGTGTCCGAAGACAGCATCAGTGTGACTACACAGGGTGATACCGGCGCGAGTGAGCCAGCCAATAACGGTGGATTGAATCTGACGGTACAGGTTTATTCGCAATCCGCTGTCGAAGTGTTCTGGAGTACTGATGCCCTGGCTTTGACAAACGACACTCGTTTCGAGGTGTATCAGGGCAGTGAGCGACTGGACACGGTTGATGCGCGCAGCTACTTCGTGGAAGGCCTGAATGCCGGTACCGATTACCAATTCGTTGTCATCGCAGTAAATGAAAGTGGCGTGGCTTCGGTGACTGAATCTGTTTCTGCCACTACGCTCAAGTCAGACGACGACTGATCACTTGCTGATCAAGATAGCCCTGAAGTGTATGACTGCGCTTCAGGGCTGTTTGCGGTGCTTCTTTCTTTGATTTGCTGTACTGGCTGCGAATATATTCTTTTTCACGTTCGCTATTTGCTGGTGCAATCTTCTTAAGTCTTCCATGACGTCACTCAGCGGTTCAACACCTGAAGATGAAAACACGCGTGCTCATAGCGGGTGGTGGCTTGAGCGGACTATGTGTCGCCAGGCATCTGGCAGACAATAATATCAGCTTCCAGCTGGTCGAAGCACGCAGCCGTCTGGGTGGCAGGATACGGGTAGAGCCTGCCATCAGCCAGAGCGTTAAGGTTGATGAATTTGTTCCTTCAGTGGATCTGGGTCCATCGTGGTTCTGGCCGGGCCAGTCCTGTCTTTCACAACTGATTGACGACCTGAATGTCTCGGACAGTGTTTACGCGCAAGCCAGTGAAGGCTTGTCTGTTGTTGAATATGGCAACGGTGATCTGCAAAAGACACCGGGTGCCGCATCCATGGCGGGTTCCTACCGGCTAGATGGGGGCATGCAGCGCTTGATTGATGAGCTGGTTTTGCAAACAGGCAATAGAGGAGACATAACAACTCAAGCCAGACTGGTGTCGCTTGCCAAGACCTCAAAAGGCGTTACATCGCAGGTGGCTGTTCAGAGCAAACACCATGACATTGAAACCGAATTGGTCATTCTGGCCATTCCGCCACGCGTTGTTGCACAGTCCATCGTTCTGGAGCCAGCGCTTACCAGCGTTACTGATGGCAGCCTAGCTACTATTCCCACATGGATGGCTGCTCATGCCAAACTGGTTGTCTTGTACGACAAACCGTTCTGGCAATCGGATGGTTTATCGGGCGATGCTTTCAGTCAAATAGGACCTCTGGTGGAAATACACGATGCATCTCCGCGTCAGAGTGACAGATATGCATTGTTTGGATTTGTAGGGGTTGAACCTGCACTGCGAAAAGATCGTGCGGAGGAGCTCAAGACCATGGCTGTTGCGCAGCTGGTTCGATTGTTCGGACCTGAGGCTGCAGATCCGCAACGTATCTATCTTGAAGATTGGGCACAAGAGCCTTTTACCTGCACCGAACTGGATCTGACTCCTGGTGGTAGGCCCCCCACTGGTGAGCCGTTACCAACAACCGAATGGGATTCGCGTGTGCTGTGGGCGGGTACTGAAACAGCCACTCCCGGTGCTCACTCCAATGGGTATCTTGAAGGTGCTGTTGAGGCAGGACTGCGCGCGGCCGACTTGGCTATCGATAGGTTGAATTGAATGCCTATCGATTGCGTGTATTCAAACCGGAGCCGAATGGCACTGGAGTAAGCCCAATTCGTCATTCCCGCGTAGGCTAAGAATCCCTGTCAGTACAAGGATAGATCCTCGCCTGCGCGGGGATGACGGTCTTGAAGCAGTGCCATTTACCCAGTGCCTGAGTATCCCCGCGGTGTTAATCAACGGTCTTGCCAACCTTGTCTGAACCCTGTCACTCAACTTGTTAGGAATGTCAAAGTTGGGTAGGCAAGTTGAATAGTCGTCGCAGAGCCCGTAGGCTGGGGGTATACAGGATGAATCGTCCTGAAATCGTTTCTGCATGGGTAACCGCTCATGCCCAATCAGCTGCACAGAACGGAGCCATCCCATGAGTAGAACAACAGAAGGTCGAGGCAAGCTTTATGACAGCGTACTGGATACCGTAGGCAACACGCCCTGCATTCGTATTAACCAGTTAGCGCCAACGGGTGTCAATGTCTACGTCAAGGCAGAATTTTTTAATCCGGCATCTTCAGTCAAGGACCGGCTCGCCGTCAGTATTATCGAAGAAGCAGAAAAAAGTGGTGCGTTAAAACCAGGGCAAACGGTTGTTGAGGCAACTAGCGGCAATACCGGTATCGGGTTGGCGATGGTGTGTGCGGCGAAAGGCTATCCACTGGTCATTACAATGGCGGACAGTTTTTCCATCGAACGCAGAAAGCTCATGAGATTTCTGGGGGCGAAGGTGGTGTTAACACCGCGTGCAGAAAAAGGTCTGGGTATGTACCGGAAAGCGCAGGAGTTGGCAGAGGCGAACGACTGGTTTTTCGCACGTCAGTTTGAAACTGATGCCAATGCGCTCATTCACGAGAACACGACGGCCAACGAGATTCTGGCTGATTTCGCAGATCGCTCTCTTGATTATCTGGTCACCGGATATGGAACGGGTGGAACAGTGACAGGGGTGGCGCGTGTGCTGAGGCAGAAAAGCCCGGACACAAAAATCATTCTGAGTGAGCCTGCCAATGCACAGCTCATTGCGAGTGGTCAGGAACAAGAGCGTACTGATGAAGGTTCACCCGCCGTCAGTCATTCAGCATTCGAGCCGCACCCTATTCAAGGATGGACGCCGGACTTCATACCGCTGGTATTGCAGGACGCCATTGATAACAAGTTCTATGACGAGCTATTGCCCGTAGCGGGAGCTGACGGTATTGAGTGGTCCATGAAGCTGGCTCAGAAAGAAGGCATATTCACGGGTATATCGGGCGGATCCACATTCGCAATTGCCATGGATATCGCTGCAGATGCCAAGCCAGGTGCCAATATACTGTGCATGCTGCCGGATACTGGTGAACGCTATTTATCCTCACCACTGTTTGAGTCAATTGCCGAGGTGATGTCTGACGATGAAATAGCATTGTCATTGTCCACGCCCGGATATCATATGCCGGATTGAATGTAACCGTCTTTATTGAACCCCAGTGTTGCATAAAATTTCGGCCTGGGCGACCCGACTCAATCCAGTAAAAACTCTGTGCAGTGGGGGCCGCCTCCGGCACTTATATACTGCTCTAAAAGCTTCTGGACTCAAAATTTCATGCAACACTGGGTTATATCATCCTGACGATAGAGCGGCAATGCTGGGCGCTGGCCCACGGTACGTGATGGGAGACACGTCTGACGATGTGAATCAGAGTTGATTCTGAACCGTTAAAGAATCGGTGAGAAAAATGATATTGGCTTCATCAGGCCTGAGTCAGGGTGATGCGCATCTATCCTGTTCGGCATTATGAAGGTGGCCGGTCTTGACCCAGACGCGAGCTCCAGCTGACCCTGTGGTGGCTGAGAACTGCCTGATCACCGGCATCCTTGAACAGGCAGTTTTCAAGTGAGTGTGGTGATACTTTCGTGCCCAGTCACAGTATCCACCACCACAGGACTTGCCTCCATACACGTTACAACCAATCTACGGGGCTACGGGTGGCTCTTTGTCAAATCGCTCACCGGTCAATAGTCGATAGAATGCTACTTGACGGTTTATCAGTGATTTTTCACGCATCGGCAAACCACTTTTTTTTATGACAGACAAACTGAAAACTGTCCAACTCGTGTCTTTCAGTCGGTTGATAAACAACACAGACTGGGCCTCTTCAGGCTTGAAAATCGTGACAGGTCCGAGTCGTATGGGAGAGCTGTTCTGACTGGCAAAAACAAGGTGATCGGCTGAGGATTCCAACACCTTGCTGGTGTACAGGTTGGTCCCCCAGGAGCTTGTGTCGTTTTGCGAAAAATACAAAGTCTGGCCACTGAGTACTTCCTGTCCTGAGAAGTCGGACCGTGAGTCTTTTGGGTTTGCAGAATCAAGCGCCACTGCCTCGGAGATCAGTTTACGCCAGCTTTCATCACTGACTGACCAGTAAAGGATGTCACGGGTGTTTGAAATAGCACCGAGCCTTGCAGCAATATCTTCAACCGTTCCGGTATGGATGAATGAGCCTGCAAGCGCGATTGTCAATTCGACAGGAGCTTTGAGTGAGATGGCGCAGTTTCCTGGAAGGCTGGCCAGATTACTCCAGAACGCAACCGTCGGAGGCCTGCCAATATCGGCGAAAGCCGGCGAAGGCATCGAGCTATCACTAGGGCATTCCGGTGGAGCTGCGTTTTGTGCACTGGCGACATTAACGCAGGCGATGACTGCAAGTGCAGCGGCTGGTAGCCGCCCGATTTGCGGCAGATTCATCGGGAGTAATTGCCTATCATCGTCTCGCCAACTTGCAGTCCGGGTTTGACACGTATGTCTGTTCGATCAGTGAGCAGTGGGTGGGTCGACATTGGTCAGTGAATTTCTGTAGGGAGATGTTTTTTTTGAGCCAGGGGAGGGACCGGCGCAGCGATGAGTCTTTGCTGCGCCATGGTACTTCATCAACTTCCGCTTGTTTGGTACTCATGCTCCAACGGGCATCCCACAAGCTCGCAGAAGGCTATCTGACCATTGTCTCAAAGGCTGAAGCCAGTTTTGTTCTGATACCTGTTGATGTGTTGCTCTCATCGGAACCTGTTTCACGAAAGCGTTACACCAAGCTCCGCTGCCTTGTCTCGCAACGCAGCTACCTCAGTCTCGGGTACATCCAGTGTCAGAACCACGTTATCACTGAATTCCCGATCCAAAATCATGATGTTGCCTGTTTTCAACCAGTGTTCCAGTATATCGAGTTGTGAGTAGGGCAACTCAAGCAGACAGCGAACCGATACGTATTGAGTAATGGTTGTGATCTGCAACAGAGCGCCACTCACAGACGAGGAATATGCGCGAACCAGACCGCCAGCACCCAGCTTGATGCCACCGAAGTAGCGCGTCACGATAACCACCAGATTACCCATGCCAGAGTGCAGCAAGACATTGAGCATGGGTTTGCCTGCAGTGCCCTTGGGCTCGCCGTCATCATTCTGTTCTTGCTGGTGCGTATCCAGCGGGGCTCCGGCTATCATTGCCCAGCAATGGTGATTGGCATCGGGGAATTCCTGTCGAACGGAGTCGATTTGCGTCATGGCGGCGGTCTTATCCTGCACCGGTATCACGGTTGTTATAAACCGGCTACGTTTGATCTCGATCTCGAAGCGTTGACGGTTGGCAGGTGTAGAGTAGCGATCCATGGAGCCAAGCTTAGGGCATGTGAAGGTACAAAAACCATTTTGAACGTTGTCTATAGCAAGTAGACGGTTTTAAAGGTGGCACTGAGTACATCCTGCGGCACAGTGGGCAGTGCGATTCTCTGCTTACGATCGATGACATTATCTCTATAATCTGTGTGCGAAAAGCCAGGGAAGGTCTTCGCGTTATCTATCGTATTCGCTACGTTGCAAGAGACCAGAACCATGGAAAAAGTGGCGTCCCGCTCAAGAAATCCAGGTCAAGGTTATCGGTATCTGCGTCAACAAGGGTTCACTATTGGCGGGTGAAGTGCTGGACGACAAAGGGGCTGTCAAAGGTGTCCGCCCTTTAGGTGGAACGGTCGAATTTGGTGAATCCCGAGACACTGCCATCACACGGGAATTCAGAGAAGAGCTTGACACCGATATAATCTGTTCGGGGCGATGGCGGACGTTTGAGAATCTTTATATTCACGGCGGTAAGCGGGGGCACGAAATCGTGTTTGCCATTGGTATAGAGCTGATGGACAGATCTTAGTATAACCGCGAACTTGTCGTTTTTTCGGAGGACAGCGGTGAAGACTGCACAGCCTGATGGTATTCCATTGACGACCTGAGGAAAGGGAGTGTAGAGCTGTATCCGGATGGGTTGCTCGAAGCTCTTTGATTTGCGACTAATCAACCGTCAGCAGAGCTGTGATCGCCTGCGCATCGCCAGCCACTCCGCAGTCGATTCACTTTTGCGTCACACCACCGTTCAGTAGTAAACGACAAAGCCGTGTAATACGTATTATAGTGACAGTTGAAGTCGATCTAAAAACAGCCGACACACCTGATGAAAAAGACGTCTGACCGTATTACCGAAAGATCCAACGTGGATACTCTGGGTCTGTACCGTGAGATGCGCAGGATACGCACCTTTGAGGAGCGGGTAGGTGAGTTGTTTGTTCGCGGTCAAAGCGCAGGCTCCATGCTGCACTTGTCAATCGGAGAAGAGGCCGCAGCGGTAGGTGTGGCAACTGCCATGGAGAAGGGCGACACCTTTACCACCCATCACCGTGGCCATGGCATTTTCCTGGCTCGTGGCGCAGAACCGAATCTGATGATGGCTGAGATAGCCGGCAAACAATCGGGCTATTGTCATGGCAAGGGAGGGTCCATGCATATTGCTGATATGGGCCTGGGGCATCTAGGCGCCAACGCTATAGTAGGCGGTGGTATTCCTGCTGTTGTCGGTGCGGGTCTGGCGGCGCGTCACAAGAAGAATGGTGCTGTGTCTATTGCCTTTTTTGGCGATGGTGCCATGCAGCAGGGAATCCTGTACGAATGTATGAACATGGCGGCGCTCTGGGATTTGCCTGTCATGTTCGTCTGCATCAACAACCAGTACGGTATGGGGACACGAATTGATCGCGCCACTAAAGGGACGGAGTTGCATTTAAGGGCTGAGGCATTTGGGTTGCAGGGCCGCTCTGTTGATGGTCTGGATGTTACCGCTGTGCAGGCAACTGCACAGGACATGGTCGATGATGCGAGGCAGGGGAAACCGGGTTTTCTGGCTATTTCATGCTTCCGTTTTTACGGTCATGCCAGAAAGGACAAAAGCCCGTATCGCACGGAAGTGGAAGAGGCAGAGGGTCGTCAGCGCGATCCCGTTGAGTTCACGCGTAACGAGCTTTTACAATCACACGAAACTGAAGAGTCCTTGAGCGCATTGGACAAATCCATTGACGTTGAGATGGATGCCACTATCGATTTTGCAGTCAGTTCGGAAGCCCCGCCGCTTACGTCCATGTACAAGGATGTCTATGCACTGGGAGAACCTGAGCCTGAGCCGGTAAATGCGCGTATTGATCGCGTTTTGGCGAGGAGCTGAATAATGGTACCAATGACTTATCGCGACGCACTCAGGCAAGCGTTGCACGATGCCATGAGCGAAGACGACTCAATCTTCATCATCGGCGAAGAAGTAGGACGCTACGGTGGTGCCTATGGTGTTACCAAGGGGCTGATCGATGACTTCGGTGAGCAACGCGTCATCGACACGCCGATATCCGAAGCCGCCATAGTAGGCGCAGCCGTTGGTGCCGCCATGAGTGGCATGCGTCCGGTCGCAGAGCTCATGTACGTGGATTTTGTGGGGATGACGATGGATCAGCTTGGTAACCAGGCTGCCAAGATCCGTTACATGTTTGGCGGGCAGATTGGTGTACCCATGGTGCTGCGCACGCAGGGTGGTACAGGGCGTTCTGCCGGTGCTCAGCACAGTCAGAGTCTTGAGGCGTACATCATGCACACGCCGGGTCTACGACTTGTCATGCCAGCCACGGTAGCTGATGCCTACCATCTGCTACGTCAGGCTCTGACGCAACCGGACCCTGTCGTGTTTATTGAACACAAGGCACTCTATACGCTTAAGGAAGACGTGGATCTTGCTGAAGAGGTTGCACCCTGGGGGCAAGCTGCTGTGCGTAGGCGTGGCGACGATGTAGTGATTGTGACCTATTCACGTCAGCTTCACTACACCATGCAAGCGGCACAAATACTGGATGAGTCAGGTATCAGCGCCACTGTGATAGACCTGCGAACGTTAAACCCGCTCGATTTCGATACGCTGCGTGTTGAAATAGAAAAGGTTGGCCGTGTGGTCGTCGTATCAGAAGGGGTCATGACGGCAGGTGTTGCTGCTGAACTCTCTGCACGTATCAGTGAAGAATGTTTTGACTACCTTTATGATCCCGTGATCCGCATCGCCGGAGAAGATATTCCAATTTCAGTCTCGCAAGAACTGGAGGCGAGTTCGGTACCCAGTGCCGAGTCAATTGCAGCGACGGTTGGCAGGTTGTTCGAATGAGCAAGGTGACGATGACCATGCCTCGTCTGGGCGAGACGATGGAACACGGCGTTGTCGCTGCCTGGCTGATCAAGGAAGGCGAACCATTTTTACGTGGTGACCCCATCATCGAGTTTGAAACCGACAAGACGGCTGTTGAGTATCCAGCGCTGGGTGACGGCGTACTGGTGGAGCAACTGGTGAGTGAAGGGGATCAGGTAGACGTGGGTGCGCCAGTCGCGACCGTTGATATTGGTGATGGACCGAATTGGCTGGCTAGTTCTGACGATACCGGGGACGCTCAGCCATCGGATGATCCGGGGTCTGGCTCAGCTGGTGCGTCTTCTGCTACCAAAACACCGACTGATGAACAAGAGATCGCTACTGCTACTGATTCTCAATCATACCTGCCCGGCATAGCAGCCCCGACGGGAACCGGGGCTCTTCGGGCAACTCCCGTTGCAAGGCGTCTGGCAAGACAACACGGACTTCGTCTCGATGATATTAAGGGTACTGGCCGGCGAGGCCGCATTGAGCATCACGATATCGATAGGGCAGTGATGTCCAGCGCGCGTGGTGTTGAACAAAGCATCAACGTTGCGGCCGCTATCACTAAACTATCCTTTGCAGGTGACATCGCGTACTCAAGCCAGGGACCGGCCACGGGTAGTACTTACTTGTTGCTGCATGGTTTCGCGGCCGACCATTCGGCCTGGGCCTCGTTAGCCAGCGCGGTGGCTAAAGCGGATTGTCAGGCAATCGCAGTCGATTTGCCGGGTCATGGTGCAAGCCGGTTGCCCGCCAACGATACAGAGTCACTGGCAACGGGTTTAAAAGAGCTTGTCGGTCAGGTGGTTGGTAAACAGGATTGCCATGTTGTTGCACATTCCATGGGTGCCATACCCGCCGTGCAACTGGTGCTGGATCAACTGGATGGCAAGACGGCATCCAACGTGAAATCACTCACACTGATCGCACCTGCAGGCATGGGTTATTTCATCGATACGCAGTTTGTTCAAGGAATGGGCGCACCTTCGTCGAGCGCTGAAGTTGCGCATCTGTTAAGACGGCTCAGTGAGCGACCACTGGCGTTATCATCTGCTGCCATTGATGTGCTGTATGAGTCCCTTGCGCAGGGTCGATTGAAAGCGCTTGCCGAGCGTGCTGTTAGTGCTCATGGGCAACGCATCGATATACTCGAAACCGTGGAAAAGATCGCTGCGGCTATCCCAGTCAGACTGATTGTCGGGCATGCTGATCGTATTCTTGATTGGCAGGATGTGCATAGAATTTCCCCGCGCGTATCCGTGCATCATCTGCCATCAGCGGGGCATATGCCACACTGGGATGAGCCGCGCTTAGTTGCCGATATCATACTGTCTGCCACACGTGACTGAAGCTGGCTCAAGTTGCAGGCAGAGTCCCGAGAGCCAACGCAAGACAGATCGGTGAGTACAGACCGTTAAGCAAGACAGAGAGGAGAGATGGCACATGGGTTATTACCTGACGGTTGATGGCGGTACCGAGAGTCTGCGAGCTCGCGTCTATGATGAAAATGGATCGTGTCTGGGCAGCAAGGCGGTAGCCTATCAAACGGAATTCGCGCCTGGCGGTCGGGCAGAACAGGATCCGGCAGACTGGTGGGCAAACTTTATCAGCGCCTCAAAAGCCGCTATCAAAGAGGCAGGTATCGACTCGTCTGATGTGGTATCGATTTGCTATGCCACTACCAGTTGCTCAGTGGTTGCTCTGGACGAGAATGGCAATGCATTGAGACCTGCCATGATCTGGATGGATGTACGCGCCAGTGAGGAAACCGAGACCGTTCTGGCAACGGGTGATGCCGCTTTGAAGTTTAATGGTAACGGCCGTGGCCCGGTCTCAGCTGAATGGATGATTCCCAAGGCACTCTGGCTCAAACGCAACGAGCCGGAGCACTATAAGGCTGCCTACCGTATCTGTGAGTATCAGGATTATCTGACCTACAAGCTCACGGGTGAATGGGCAGCCAGTCTGGACAACGTGGGGTTACGTTGGCATTACGACAACGCTGGCAATGGTTGGGCTGATGGTCTGGTCGACGCCTTGGGTATGAGCGATATTCTGGACAAATGGCCTCCTCGTGTTGTAGCGCCGGGCGATGTCATCGGTACACTGTGCGCAAATGCTGCAAGCGCGCTCGGGCTGCCAGCATCAGTGAAAGTGGTGCAAGGTGGTGCAGACGCCTTGATTGGCATGATTGGTCTGGGTGTTGCCAAGCCAGGTCAGTTGGCATTGATTACGGGGTCTTCTCACTTACTGTTCGGTGTTACCGAAACTGCCATGCATGCGCCGGGCATGTGGGGTGCGTATCCCGATATCGTCTATCCCGGGCGCTATATCGTTGAAGGTGGGCAAACATCTACTGGGTCTATCATTAACTGGTTGGGGAGAATGAGTGGCACCGGCATGGACTATGAAGCGCTTAACGAGGCCGCCGAAAAGTTATCTCCCGGTTCTGATGGCTTACTGGTACAAGATCATTTTCAGGGTAACCGCACACCGTACACCGACCCGCTGTCACGTGGTGCTATCGTCGGGCTCACGCTAGCGCATGAGAAACACCATGTTTTCCGCGCCATGATGGAGAGTATCGGGTTTGGCACACGTGCCATTCTGGATTCATTCGCACGCGCAGGGTATACCAGCGGTGAAATAACAGTAGGCGGTGGAGCTGCCGCTTCGCCACTTTTTCTACAGATACACGCTGATACTGCAGCATTGCCTGTCAGGGTGCCTGAGTCGCCAGATGCACCTTCTACAGGCTCAGCTGTATTGGCAGCGGTTGGAGCTGGCCAGTTCAGCAGTATCGATGAAGGTATTGAAGCGATGGTTAAACCCGGCCGTGAGATTGAGCCTATCGCTGCCAATGTAATCGCTTATGAGGCCATTTATGAGCGCTACCTGAAGCTGTATCCGGCATTGAAAGAGGTTCTGGCGTGAAGTTTTACCAGCCGTGAGCGATGCGCCTGTGTGAAGTAGTATCCTGCCTGTGAAGTTTCGACAAACCTGAGTTCAGCTCCTGCCCTGCAACGTGAGCCACTCAGACACCGACCTACACCACCAGAGAATAGCCTGCATGCAATACCGAACACTGGGACGTACAGGACTTAAGGTGTCCGCCATGACGATGGGCACATTCACGTTTGGCGGGCGAGGTGGCTTTGCACGCGCAGGCTGTCAGGATGTGGCTGAGGCGCGCAACCTGGTAGACGTTTGTCTGGAGCATGGCGTCAACCTTTTTGATACCGCTAACCTGTATTCAACGGGTCTTTCAGAAGAAATTCTTGGAGAGGTACTACAAGGGCGTAGCGACAACATTCTGGTTACATCCAAGGCACGAATGCCTATAGGTGATGACGTGAATGATCAAGGCACATCACGCTGGCATCTGATTCGCGAATGTGAGCGCTCGCTGAAACGATTGAAACGTGATCATATTGATATCTACTACATGCATGAGTGGGATGGATTAACCGCTGTAGAAGAAACCATGGCAGCGCTGGATACGCTGGTGCGTGATGGCAAGGTTCGTTACACAGGTTGTTCCAATTATTCAGCATGGCATGTGATGAAATCACTCGGTGCGGCAGACAAGGCAGGTGGAGCCCGGTTTGCGACGCAGCAAATCCACTACACGCTGGAGGCGCGGGAGGCGGAGTACGAGCTACTACCGTTATCCGTAGCGGAGAATCTGGGTGTGCTGGTCTGGAGTCCACTGGCTGCCGGACTGCTCAGTGGTAAGCACCGTCGTTCCCAGGCAACTCCAGAAGCATCCAGACAAGCTGCCGGTTGGGACGAACCGCCTATCAGAGACGCTGATCGACTGTGGCGCATTGTTGATGTGCTGGTTGAAGTGGGAGAGGCACAGGGTGTGTCTGCTGCAAGAGTTGCGTTGGCCTGGTTACTCACGCGCCCTGCGATAGCCTCTTTGGTAGTCGGTGGCCGTACGGCTGAACAGTTTGCAGACAGCCTGCAGGCTGCTGAGCTGACGTTAAGCGATGATGAACTGAAGCGTCTGGATGACGTCAGTCGACTGCCGTTGATTTACCCTTACTGGCACCAGCACAACTTTGCCTTACCTCGTTTGAGTGAAGCCGATCAGGCATTGCATGCGAGCTACCCAGATCGCCACTACGGTGGTGAGGATGATTTGGTGTAACACTGCATTCTGGAGCGTCAAATTAATTCCATCGATCACCAATAGCCGAAACGCAAAGAGAACCTACGACTTTGGGCAATCCTAAAAACGATAGCAGAACATACTGTGTCATTGGTCTTGGAAACTTCGGAAAAACTATCGCTACCGAGCTCCAGCGTTTTGATAATCATGTGATCGGTGTGGATATTTCCGAGGCACGCGTAAGTAGTATGGCAGACGTATTGTCGCAGGCTCTTATCGTTGATGCTCGTGATGATGCGGCTTTACGTGAAGCGGGACTTTCTTCGTGCGATACAGGCATGGTGGCGATTGGATCGAATCTGGAGTCCAGCATTCTCGCCTCTATCAATCTGAAAATGATTGGCGTATCCACTGTCTGGGCAAAAGCTACAACTAAAACGCATCATCGAATTCTGGGCAAACTGGGTGTCGACAGAATCATTCACCCGGAAGTGGAGGTGGGAAAGCACATCGCACAGGTCATGCACAATCCACTGGTTCGTGATTACGTCAGCCTCGGTAATGGCTATGACGTGGTGAATTTCCGAATTCCCGAATCTCTTCAAGGGAAACGATTGTCCGAGTTACCGCATATAAAAAAGTTTAACCTGCGATGTATCGGTGTGATGCGTACGACTGAATTTATTGGGCAGGACGGCTCAGATTGTCAGCTGGAGAATGATGATCTGCTGCTCTTGCTTGGCAAGCGAGATGACTACCGCAAGTTTGCAGCCAGTTTGTGAGTGATGAAATCAAGAAGCGTCGGGTGCGTAGTGTCAGTAACCTGAAGCTGGCACCGCCTGCCTTGCTGGTTCTGATCTATGCGGCATTGATACTACTAGGTGGAACTCTGTTGTGGTTGCCCTTTTCACACCATGGTGATGTCGGTGTCGTGGAAGCGTTGTTCACGGCCACATCGGCGGTGACGGTAACGGGCCTTGTGCTGGTGGATACCGGTTCAGCTTTCACACTGTATGGTCAGATCGTAATTGCTGTGCTGGTACAACTGGGCGGGTTGGGGTTGATGACCTTCGCTGTGCTGGTACTGAGTGCGCTGGGAATTTCAATTGGTATGCCTCAACGACTCGTACTGCGCGAAGACCTGAACCAGACGTCACTGTCCAGCCTTACCATGCTGGTGCGTGTCATCTTCGTTGTCGCTATCGTCTGTGAACTTATTGGTGCTCTGCTACTGGCTATCGTCTTCGTACCTGAATTTGGTAGAGACGGAATCTGGCAAGCTATCTTCCACTCAGTGTCAGCTTTTAACAATGCAGGTTTTGCACTGCACCCTGACAGTCTCTCTCAGTGGGTAGGCAATCCGGTCATAAATCTGGTTATACCCCTGCTTTTTATCTTAGCTTGAGAGTACCGAGTTCTACACGTTCGAGGATTGATATCTGACGGCTTCGAGATCGTCAATCCAGGGCTCCATCAGAGAATCCAGTTCTTCCATCTCTTCATCAGAAAGATCACCCGGTAGCTCAC
>Ga0209185_1000547_pt1 | contig 43196 bp, 40 predicted proteins | sample SidtaG_2_FD_187425 | JGI IMG/M metagenome (GOLD analysis project Ga0209185, IMG submission 187425) | Marine algal microbial communities from Sidmouth, United Kingdom - Sidmouth_Asex2 metaG (SPAdes) (version 2) | ecosystem: Host-associated > Algae > Red algae > Unclassified | place: Sidmouth... | reverse complement strand
GCAATGAAAATATATGATACATTACAAGATTTAGAAAACAAAATAGAACAACTATTACAAAATGCTGAAAATGAAATAATTAAATCAATAACAGGTTATCAATTCTATGTCAAGGCTTTTTCTAACGCTTTCAAAGTTTAAATGGTATTATACTTCAATCTTTAGTTCTCGAACGTTCTTCTTGTAAGCTCTACTGTTACATTTATGACTGCAATATTTAGTTACTGTAGTCTTAGCAATAAATTGTTCACCACAATGCATGCAGATTCTTTTGATCCTAATATTTGAACTCATTAATTTTATTTTAGGGTTTAACTGTTTCAAAATTTATCCTTGAACAGTTTCAGGAAGTTTCTAGAGGTATCATCATCTATCCAATTTAGGCCAAAGTATTAGGCTTGGACAAGATATAACAATTGGCGGTACAAAAAAGGTACAAAGATTAGCCTATCTAATGCTTATGTATGATAAATAAAGAGAAAAACCCTAGCCTATGAATCTAGGGTAGGGTTGAATTTTATTGGTATTTATTGTATTTTGCTGATAATAAGCTACTTGCCAATACAGAAAATGAAGTGTATTGATTATTAATTAGTTACGATTTTGAGGTACAAATGAGCTACAAACTCTAACTAACTATTATAATAATAAGTATTAGCTGTCTCCTATAACGTTAGACTTACTAAGTGAAATCCTTCTTTTGTAGTATTTAGGGAACTCAAAACAGATTCTTCCTTTAACGATAGCAGGATGTATATTATTTTTCGCAGCAAATTTTTCAATAGCCTCCGAATTAAATTCGATATTATCGTAAATGAATTTATCCCAAACATTAGGGTCTATTAAATGATTTTTGGCATAATCATCAGCTTCCCTTTCCTCTTTCGTGGTAACATTATTTGTATAGAAATTTTTGTCTTTATATTTTGGATTAGGAAGATGTTTAAATACATGACCTAATTCATGCATTAAATTAAAAGCAAAATTATCTAAACGTTTATATTTTAGAGTTAAGACTATTGCAGGGTTTTTACCTGAAAGAAATGATTTACCCTCAACTGGGGTCTTTGAAGGTTTATCGAGAATAAAAAACTTAATACCGTATTTGTTAAGAATATTGGTTGTTGTATCGATTGTTCTTTTATTTCTAAAAAAACAATCTTTTAATTCATCTATTAAAAGAGTTTCATTCTTAAGATTAAATGGTTTGATATTATTAATTTCTGCAGCTTGATATTCCGCCAACATAGTCCATGCATATACGTTTTGTGGATCCTCTGCAAATTTGGATGACTTTCTAAAATGTTTAGGATTGTAATTACTTAGATTAGTTTTAAGCTCACTAATAGTCTCTACATTATAGACTTTCAAAACTTCATTCATATCATCTTGTGAGTTTAACTCAAGACTATACTTTTTCCTAAAGTATGAAAGTGGTACCAGTTTTTCCAGCTCCGTTTTAGTTTTAATAAATTCGTTTTTCTCTTTGGTTTCTTTATCCTTATTAGCTTCATGTATCTGAAAATCAATTTGATGTTTCATCCATTCTTTAGCTTTTCCAAAACCACAAGCTTCAAGTGAAAGAGCTATGTTAACATTTAAGAATCGATTACCTTTCAAAATTTGATTTAGAACCGTATGTGCAACATCAATTTTAGAAGATAATTCTCTTTGACTTAAACCTTTATCATTTAACATTTGGTCGAGTTTAATACCCGGATGTAAAATAATCTTGGACATAAAAAGAGTGTTTTAATATTTTGCAAAGTTAGTAATAACTTACATATAATCTTTAATATTGTTGATAAGTTTTGTATTTTTTTAATTAAAATATGAATAAATACCAATAAGCAAGGTGTTCATAAAAATGTACAATTGTTATTTTATTGTTGAAAACTTTGTATTGTGTAATGTTGATTTTGCTCTATCTTTGTATTTCAAGTTTGTGACAAAAATATTAATTTAATATAAGATTGTATTATGTAGATATATAAAATAAAAAAGCCAAGTAGAAACTTGGCTTATGTCTTTAAAACAGATAAATCTGAATTTGACGTTGGAATTTCAAATATATAGAATTATCTCCATTTTATAAAGATATAGGCTCGTTTTAACTTTTCGATTAGCCTTATGATACTGCTTTAATATAGAATGCTACAGTATTATTTTAATTTGCTCAATAGGTGATTTTAGTGCTTTTTCCTCAATAAATAATTCAATTCTAAGAGGGGAATTGAAGAGTGTTTTTAGCGTTATAATTTTAAAATATATAAAAGATGGCATACAAAGGCTATTATAAATTATTTATAGGAAAAGATAATCAGTACTATTTTAACCTCAAAGCAGGTAATAATGAAATTATTCTTCAATCGGAGGGATATGTTAGTAAGCAAGGAGCATTAAATGGAATAGAATCAGTTCGAGTTCATTGTTTAGATAATATAAATTATGTTAGAAAGAAAACAATAAACAATTATCCTTTTTTTGTTTTAAAAGCAAGAAATAATGAGATTATTGGAAAGAGCGAGGTATATAGTTCTATTCAAATGATGGAAAAAGGAATTGATTCGGTTAAATTTAATGGTACAACTAATACTGTTAATCATGATTAATCAAAGCATGGAAGTTGATTTAAACAAGTCTATCAATTCAAATTCAGAAGAATTTGAATTGATAGCAAAAAACCTTCAAGGCAATATACTTTCTCCACATGCTAGGGATAATGCAGCTCATATTTTTGTTGAATTTATAGATAAAGAAAGCGCTAAGAAATTTATTAAAGGTTATTTAGTTAAGAAGATTACCTCAGCTAAAAAACAAAAATCTGATAGTGAGGCTTTTAAAATCGGTAAGAGTAATGGGTTCAGAACTTTTATCAATTTTAGCTTATCAATCGATTGTTATAAATTTCTTGGAATAGATAATCATAAGATTCCAGAAGATGTAAGTTTTAGAAATGGAATGAAATCTCAACAACGACGACTTAGAGATCCAATGTCTAATTTATGGCAGGTTGATTACCAAAAGGAATGGCATGCCATGATTACTGTGAGCAATAAAAGTTCTAAGTATTTAAGAAGTAGAGTGTCAGTAATCAAAAAGGAGCTTAAAAAGCACAAGGTTGAATCTGTTTATGTAGAAACTGGTAAGGGCATTAGAAATAAGGAAGGTAATCATATAGAACATTTTGGTTATGTTGATGGGATTTCGCAACCTCATATGCTAACAGATAGGATCGATGATGGAAAAGTAAGTACAGAAAATTGGAATCCTAAAGGTAAGCTTGGTTTTGCGTTAGTCAGGGACCCTGGTGGTGTGGATTCTAATTCATTTGGTAGTTACTTAGTTTTTAGAAAGTTAGATCAAAACGTAAGAGCTTTTAGATCGGCAGAAAAACAATTAGCTGAAAAGATGCAAATCCCTGTTGATTATGCTGGTGCTCAAATGGTAGGTCGTTATAGAAATGGAACTCCATTAATTCCTATTTCTCCTCCTCAACATACATCGACTGGTAAAATGAATGATTTTAATTTTTCATTAGATAATAATACTGGTTCAAAATGTCCATTTGGCTCTCATATTAGAAAAACAAATCAGAGAAATGGAGGAGAAATTGATGGTGTTCAATTTCCAAGACGAGGAATCACTTATGGAGGTGAAATCACACCTGATGCTGAAAGTGGTGTAGGTTTACTTTTTATGGCTTACAATAGTAATATTAATGGTCAATTTGAATTTATGCAAGCTTCTTGGGCTAACAACTCACATTTCCCAAGAGGAAACACAGGTATAGACTCCATAATTGGACAAGGTTCGGATACCACAGGTCAGGGGTATTTTAAAGAATGGGGAGAAGATAATAGCGGTCATAGAGAGAATACTTCATTGGGAGGATTTGTTACTATGAAAGGTGGAGAATATTTTTTTACTCCATCAATTTCATTTTTAAAAAACCTTTAAATTAGTAAGGAATAGCCATTCTAAAACGGCTATTCCTTTATTTTTTTTCTAATGATTTGGGAATCATCACATTAAAAATGAAGTCATGAGATTCTTGAGCAGTAAAGACTTGTTTAGAAAGTATTTTTTTTCTATCATACCCAGTTGGAGATTTCCATAATAATTTTACTTTATTACTGTATTCATCAAACTTAGGTTGAATCCATGTTTTTATTCCTCCCTCATCTTTATTGTACATTATTACTGCTCTATTAGTAGCATTAAATTTTTCAAAATCATTGAACTTACTATCTAAATCATATTTTTGAGTTAGAGCCATCAAAGAGTTCCATATCTCTTTTTCTATCTCACCTAGTTGAAAATAATCATTGTTGGTTTCAATACCTTTAAAATTTAATGCACCTAATTTTTTCTTTATTTCATATAAGCATTCCTTGTAGTAATGTTTGTAAAGTTTAATAGCAGAACAAAAACTAACATGTTCTTCCCATTTTAAAGATGTATAAGTATAGAAAAATTGAACTAGTATTTCATCTTCCCAATTCCCCATGAAAATTTGTTCCTCAATAGTTTTTTCAGAATATACCATCTGCTTTATTATGTCAGAAGTAGGAACGATAGAGAAATCCTTTCGTTTAATATCTAACTTAAAAGTCCCATAATCATTTTGAGTTAAATGTGGCAAATGTCCAACCATAGATATATGTTCATCATTGTACTGAAAATAATTATGGACCTCATTTTTTTCTATATTATAGTTTTTCTGACTAATTGAATAGAACAGATCTTTTACCTCGATATTAAGAGCAATTGCTATTTTATTTAAAGTCTCTAAGGTTGGATTTCCATTTAACATATTAGTTAGGGTTACTCTATTAATACCCATTTTATTTGACAAATCAGAAATTGTTTCACCTTTGTTCTTTAAGATTTTCTTTACTTTTAATATACTAGCCATAATTTAAATTTACTCAAAAGTAGTGATTTAATTATTTTAACCATCATTTTAATTTTTATATACTACTTTTTGTTTCAGAGGATTGACCAATGATATTTTTAAATATTATGCACAGATAGTTTCACCAGTAATTTCTCTACTTGTAAAAGACATAGATTTAGGTGTTACTTTCTGTTTCAGAAAGATAAGAATGAGCATTCAAGGTATACCATCTATACAAACGTCATAATAATGAGGGAGGGAAGGTACAAGAAGAAGACAAAAAAGCCTATTTAACTAGTTTTGGACTGTTAAAATTGACTCCTTTTAGTAAATTTTGATTTTCTACCTGTAGGCTTATCTCGTTCCAATAATAAATAATTTCATCTAATGAACACTCAGTACTTTTAACACCTCGATTTTTATTATGACTTATTATGTCAAGATCAATTTTAGGTTGCTTGAAAACATAAGAGGATTCTTTTTTTTGATTATAACTTTTACAAGGAGAAAATGAATAGATATCTTTATATTCATTCTTACTTTCATGTGTAACACCTTCATAATAAGTGTATTCTTTTTCTACCGACTTTGCTCCACAGGATTTAACCTCATCTGCAATTTCCCCTCGAAGTGTACCACAAAGAGGAAGAACACTAGCATGATAGTATTGACCTTTGTTCTTTCCGAAAGTTTCGTTTGCATTGGCAAATGTATATTTTCGCATAGTTTTCGATACTACGAAAACAGTATCCAAACAAAACTCTTTATTAATAGATGACCCAAAAAGAATAATAGAGTTTTCTTTTAGATTAGACAATACTTTATGAAATGTGGGTTGCATACATATTATGTACCTGAAACAAGAACCAAAGACATAGGGGTCAGTATTATGAACTCTATGCGGTTCGCTAGGATTAATATATGGCTTGTGTAATTGCTTTGGGTAATATTTTTTATCGTTTTTTAATTTCTCGTGTTCTGATTGTGCTTCCCATTCGCCCCAAAATGTCAAATCAGTATTCTCAATAACTTCTCCTTTTTTACCTATATAAATCCCATTAGACTTAATAAACTTTCTTGCATGATTAGCGTTATTGTTCCAAGCTAAGGACTTAGAGTTCTCGTTAATACTAGGCTCTTTTCCAGTATGAAGAAATTGAACTATGTTGTATTCTTTCATGCCCCTAAAAATAGAGGTATAAAAGATTCTATACAATAACGAAAGCACCTCTTTTGGGAGGTGCTTTCGTTTATTTAAGTGGAGAATAAGATTAATCCTCCCAAATCTCACAATCTTTAATGATTACATCAGTAAGTGTAAGCCCATTGCATGTACCTATGATAGTAATTCTTTGCCCTTTTTTTAGTTTGGAAATTATTTTAATATTATCATCATCAAAATAGCAATGAACACCTTGCAGATAAGCTACTTTAAGGCTTACATAAGGTTTGTCAAATATATCTTTTCCGATTTCTCCTATGATTCCGCTAACAGCAATTTTTTTGCCCTTGTAATTTTCATCCGCTAAAACTTCATTTGCTTCATATTCTTTGTATAGATACTTAGCTGTAAGTTCAGAGTCAACTTTTAAAGTGTAAGGACTATTAGGATTGACTTCTTTAGAATATGCTAGATATTCTTTTTTAGTCGCCATGTAAGGATAGATATACTCTCCATTTGTATTCGTAGTTAGCCAATTACTAATACCTTTTCTATTCGCTTCATATATGGAATTGAGGTTTTGATTGGTTGCGTTTAGGTGGTGCTGAATACTACTTATATCAAATGCAAATGGTAAAGTCTCTGTTTTTCCATCTGATATATAAACTTTACCTAATTGCCCATAGGAACCATATTTTTTTATATAATTATCAAATAATTGGATTAACTCTTTTGGAAACCCACCTTTATTAGGTGCAGATAAAGAAACTGCATTGATAGTAAACCTAAGCCTATCTTCTCCATCTATAGTATTTTTTACATTATCTATTAACCCTTGGTCTATAGACATTGTTTCCCCTCCATTCTTATCCCTAAATGTAGATCGTAATCCGTTATTTATAAGTGTAATTATAGGTAGATAGTCAACAGAAACAATACTACTGTCTACTAACATTTTGTAGCTTTCTGTTGCCTTTAACTTATTTATAATAGTTAATCGTGAAGTTTTTTTGTCTTTAGGTAATTGAGCAATATTTTGATTGGTTTTAGTAATATAGGTTTGATACTTTGCTAATGAATCTTTTTTAATTTGATTTTCATTTTTACAAGATTGAATACTACTAATTAATAATAAAAATAGAATTATCCCTATAAGATTAACTCTTTCAATTGGATTGGATGTTGATGATGTGTACTTAATAATTTTCATGAAAGTTTTTTAAAACTCCCAGTTCCAAAGAGCGGTTAAATTGATTGTAAAAAATAAGCGTGGAACCGAAGCTTATCTCTTAGAAGGTACTGGTATACCCGATGCAAAATAAACAAACAGCCCACGCCGTAACGTGGGCGTCGAGTCCATTCATCTTTGCATCTTTTAAAATTACCAGTTTCTCTAAGAAAGATTAATAGCTAACGCTTTATTATATGTATTGTATTCTAATTTATATCGATATCTATTGGATTAATTATTAATGTAAAACTAATAAACTATCAGCAAATTGTCTACCTAGTTTTTAAAATTAAATTTTAGTAGAGAAACAGATGTCTGAAGTGCTATTATATATCAATGAATTTTACTATGTAAGTTACATTTAGTGAGCAAAACCGCAGTTCTTAGAATCAAGCACTCCTATGCTTTAATCATTGAATGCGGTCTACGTTTAATGGAGTTGCGATATTATAAAGCTAATAAGACTAAAAGTGTATATTTTTTTAATAAAGTTGGTTGTTTTTACCTACCTAACCCACACCCTTGATAATCGATCTATTTAAACCGTTTCTTAAGTCGACCCCATATATTCCTCTCATTTTTACGGAATGACTGGCATACATTAAATAATACTTGGAGCCGTTAACCTTACAAGATTTATACTGGAGTTTATTCAAAATTCTACCTATAGTTACCAAATCACCAGTTCTTGCAGGACCCATGGGTTTAAAAGAATTATAAATATCGTTTACCCTTATTTTATAAAATACGTGACTATCTTCTGTTTCAGAATTGCTAAAATGATCTAGTATTAAAATTTCCCAAGAGCTTTTTATTCTAAACATTTCGTTATTTTCCTCTATAAGCTGAATTTCGTCCATAGTGAAATAGCTTTGCTCACCTTTTTCTAATAAGTATTTGGCTTCGGAGTAAACTAGGCTCATATCTATATCATGATCAAAAATGATTTTAAGAACCTCAAAGCAAAGAAACCTTCTAGACCCTGTTAGATCATAAAGAAATTCAGAATCGTTGATAGAACCTATGAATGAAGCTCTACGAGCTAGTCTTTTACTTTTTCTTGCATAAGCTTTTCTTGTGTTTATACTGTCCTTTGTTATTACCTCTTTCAGACTTCCAGTTTCTTTTTTACTGAGATTAGTTAACTCATCAAGGTTTATAAGAAAGCACTCTGATAAGAAAATAGATGTATCCTTGTTGTTAAGATTAATAGCTCCTGAATAGTAATGGTCTAAAAGTTCATCTGGTACTAAGTTTCTAATCCATGTACTTTTGCCTATACCTTGTTTCCCTGAAAAAACAATCATTTGATGATTAATGATAGAACTATTTAAAGTACAGTTGACAAGAGCTAATAACCATCTTTTTAAACAGATTGAGAAAAATTCTTGTTTTGTAGTCTCTACTGTTTGGATTAATCTAGTAATCTCACTTTGGTTAGATTCATCCCATTTAGGCAAAGAATTAAAGTATTCTTCAAATGGATTGTACTGATCAATGATGTCTGAATTTAAGATTTGATCTATTGTAGTATAAGTACACTTTATATCTGCGCATTTAAAATTAACGACTAGGGTATTGATGAATTTTTCAGATACTTCTTGATAATTTTCTGCTCCTTTTTCTGAATATTCAGAAGTCTCCTTTATGGTGTTGTATCTGAAATCGTATAGCTCTTGAAGTTCTTCCGCTATTACTAATGTTATTGGCCTTTCTTTTTTCAAAATTGATATGTTTTTACAGTTTATTACTAGTTGGAACTTCTATAGAGAGTTCGTAGGTTTTTTTATTTGCTTTTTTACGTAGTTCTCTAATTAAAGAATTTGAACTAGGTTGATGAGCTTGTAGCTTAGATATTACTTCTTTGTAGTTCTTACGTCTTCTTGATGCAGTTGCAGGACTGCTACATAGAGGTAGGTTTTTCCAGTATTCCCTGTTAGCTCCTGATAGGTATAATTCTAACTCACTTATGTCAAGTATAGTTAAGTTGAATTTTTTTTGAAATTGGATTTCGCTAAACATAAGATTTAGGAGACTAACCAGACCCCAAAATTTATCCTTAACCAAAAGGTCGCTTAAAGTGAATAAATCTATATTTTTAAGTTTAGGTTTCCTTAGAACTATTTCATATCGCAATAGATTGGTATTTAATGCAACATTATATTTCTTGTTTATTTGATCAGATTTATCATATACTTTGATATCATAGTCTGAAGTAAAAAATTTATAACCATAACGGTCATTTTTTTCTAACATAGCTTTGGGGAGCTTTTTTAGTTTGAAATCTCGTATCAAGTTGATGTATTCCATTGGATCGTATTCAACTTCAACATTTACTCCAATTTCTAATTCACGTATGAAAGTCTTTTCAAGATTCAAACTATATTTTACTTCTAGTAATTCTACTACTTTAATTAAATCTGAATAAGAGAAATCACTATGGTTACCAAAACCTCCAAGTATTTTGGAATGAACTTTATGTAACGAGTTTCTAAGTGTGTATTCTTTTGATGTAATAGTATGTCTAAGACCGTATTCATCAGTAGTAACGTATTTATTTACGTAACCATTTTTATCCCAAATAGGTTTGAAAATCATTCCATTGTATTCGTAAAATTCTGGCATAGGCTCTACCCATTCCCAAAAATCATTATCCGTATGTATATAAACACAATCTATCACAACTTATAAATCATCATTTGATAATTGTTTTCCTTGTTGAATGTATTCGGTAAGCTCTTTTTTTGAGAAAAGCCACTTACCATTACGTTTATAGCAAGGGATATTACTTTTTTGTGCTTTCTTTCGTAAAGTATGAGGAGAGACCTTTAAAAATGCTGCTGCACCTTCAATATTTAAGTATTCATCTTCCTTTAATGATTTGGGTTTATTACTTAGTTGAGTTATGGATTGTAGTTCTTCTCGAATTATATTTCTCAACTCATCTGGCTTGTATAAAAGTGAAAATTGTTCCATTATTTTAGATATTTAATGTGAAATAAATGTGTTCTTATTTATATATTAATTGTCTTGGCGGCGGCTACTTTACTTTTGTCTAGTAGATTAACGTAGCTCATTGTTGTCTTGATTTCTTTATGACCTAGCATTTCCTTTACGGTGAATATGGAAACATCAGAGTTTAGAAGCATTGTAGCAAAAGAATGTCTAAAAGTGTGATACCCTATATTTTTAGTTATTTCCGCGTCATTAGCCCATTGTTTAAGGACTCTATATTTTTTAATGAACCCTTTAAATACCTTTTCATTTGGAGCTTTACGCTCTGGGAGTAGGAGGTAAGCTTCGTTATTAAATGGCAGGGTTTGTTGTGAGCTAGTCTTTTGATGTTGGAATCGGATATAATGCCCAACTTCATTGGAATGCTCTAAGTTGCTCCAAATGAGTTTTTGGGCATCTGAAACTCTAAGTCCCGTATAGATCATGAATAGGCAGATTCTTTTTTGCAAATCATCTTTACACCCAGTCTCTTTTAACCGAATTGCTTCTTCCTTAGTTAGAAACTCCTTTTTTACATCTATTGCCTTTATTCTCTCAACTTTAGGAGCAATATTTTCTTTTAGTATGCCATCCTTATAAGCAGCTTTTAAAGAAAAGATGAATTTTGAAAAATATGAAGATGCCGTATTCTGTGATATTTTTTTTGCTTTTGCTCTAAAATGAGGTTTAAATAAAAGGAACTCTCTAAAGTCATTTATAAAGTTGAGGTCAATATGTTTTATTTTAAGCTCTGGAGAAAACTCTTTTAAATAATCTAACACAATAAGCCAAATCGCAAAGTTAGAATTGCTACGACCTCTTTTTTTAGCAAGCTTTTCAAAATATATTAGAAAATCTTGGTTCTCAAGATCACTAGCTAAGAAACCTAAATCATTATCAAATATTTGTTGTTGTCTTTCAGAGCATAATTTTCTAGCTCTTAAAATAGTATTCTTGTTTTGTATCTGTTCCAATTCATCTTTAGGTTTTACTATTATTCTTAAACCCAAAGATTCTCTACGGCTAGATCTTCCTGTACTAGGATTTTTAATAGCAGGATAAAAATCTAAATACAAGCTATATTCTTTCTCGTATTTGAGTAATCTTTTCCTAAGCTTAACTGTAGATACTTTCATATGGTTTTTTGTGTGTTCTTATTTTTTTAAGCTAACTTATTAGAAGCGGCGAATATATGGTATAAAGTTTTTGTTATAATTAAAACATTGATTTTCAGTTTTTTATATCTTTTATTTTAAACTAAAAGGTAAAGTCATAAACTACTCATAGTCACCAGGCTATTGTAAAATTTTTAAGATGAAAAAAAAATTATATTTTTAGCATCTTTTTTATTTCTTCCCTAGATATGAATACTCTATTTCTAATTTTTATAGGAGTTAATACCTCATCATCAAACAATCTATAAATGGAAGATTTGCTTAAGCCAACAAATTCGCAAGCCTCTTTAATTGACATAACCTCTTTCTTATCGATTTTTGGATTCTTGATAAGTTGAGGTATAACTTTATCTGTTTCGTTATCCGATACTTTTATCTTTGACTCACGGATTTTCTTCTTGTAAGCTCTACTGTTACATTTATGACTACAATATTTGGTTACTGTTGTCTTAGCAATAAATTGTTCACCACAATGCATGCAGATTCTTTTAATGCGAATATTTGAACTCATTAATTTTATTTTAGGGTTTAACTGTTTCAAAATTTATCCTTGAACAGTTTCAGGAAGTGTCTAGAAGTATCAGGGAGTTTCTAGAGGTGTCATCATCTATCCAATTTAGGCCAAAGTATTAGGCTTGGACGAGATATGACAATTGGCGGTACAAAAAAGGTACAAAGATTAGCCTATCTAATGCTTATGTATGATAAATAAAGAGAAAAACCCTAGCCTATGAATCTAGGGTAGGGTTGAGTTTTATTGGTATTTATGGTATTTTGCTGACAATCAACTACTTGCCAATACAGAAATTAGCAAATATATTACCTAGTAAATCATCGGAAGTAATTTCTCCAGTAATCTCCCCAAAATGGAAGAGTGCTTGACGAATATCTATAGATAATAGATCACCAGAAATACCACTATCCATTCCATATTGTACTTTTTCTACTTCTTCCAGAGCTTTTAAAAGCGAATCGTAATGTCTTGTATTGGTAACAATAGTTTCGTTATTACGTAAAGCACCTGTGTTTACAAAATTTAAGAGTTGTGTTTGTAGCTCTTCTATACCTTCACCATTCTTTGCAGATATGTAAAATGGGGTGGTTAGCTGTTGGTTAATGGTTGTTTTCTCTTTGCTTGATAGTGTATCGGCCTTATTAACTAGAATAAGAAAAGGTTTTTGTGGGTAATTCTGTTTTATTTTTTCTAGTTCAGATTTTGTTTCAGTCAGTTTTTTACTATCAATTAATAACTGCCGACCATCAACTATAAAAATAATAACCTGTGCTTGGTCTATTTTTTCAAAAGTCTTTTTTATACCAATGCTTTCCACCACATCTTTGGTTTCTCTTATCCCTGCAGTATCTATAAAACGAAAACCAATACCGCCAATAGCTATTTCATCTTCAATTGTGTCTCTTGTAGTCCCTGCAATATCACTAACAATAGCACGCTCTTCGTTTAATAAAGCGTTTAATAAAGTAGATTTACCCACATTTGGTTCACCAACAATAGCTACGGGAATTCCGTTTTTAATAACATTACCAACAGCAAAAGAATTTATCAATCGCTTTAAAACTTCTTGAATGCGTTGTAATAATGCTTTAAACTGGCTCCTATCTGCAAATTCTACATCTTCCTCAGAAAAATCCAATTCTAACTCTATCAAAGAGGCAAAATTTAATAATTCTTCTCGTAATTTTTTTATTTCATTACTGAAACCACCACGCATTTGTTGCATCGCAATTTGATGATTAGCTTCATTGTCAGAAGATATTAAATCTGCTACAGCTTCGGCCTGACTCAAATCAAGCTTTCCGTTTAAAAATGCACGTAAGGTAAATTCACCAGGGTCTGCTGTACGGCATCCATTTCTTAAAAACAACTGAATTATTTGTTGTTGAATATAAGCAGAACCATGACAGGAAATTTCTATTACATTTTCACCTGTATAAGAATTTGGGCCTTTAAAAACAGATACTAAAACTTCATCTAAAACTCGTTCTAAATCTATTATATGTCCTAAATGTATGGTATGTGTTTTTTGTTTAGATAAATCTTTTCCCTTCATAGATTTAAATAAAGGAGCTGTTAATGTTATGGCATCTTTTCCTGATACACGAATTACAGCAATTGCTCCTGCACCAGAAGGGGTTGCTAATGCTATAATATTGTCATTCGTGGTCATAGAAAATTATTTGTCTGCAAAAATAGATAAAATGTGTATAATATTTTTTTAAAATAAACAGTGTGTTATGTGACTTTTTATATTATTCTTGTGTCTTATTTATATATTGAACAATAAAAACCTATTTACTATGAAATTATTTATGAAGCCCTTAATAATTGGCGTTTTTTTATTTGGAACCACATGTTATGCTCAGGAAACCGAAGATATTCCTTTTGCTATAGTTGAAGAATCTATAATTGAACAAACAGAAGAGGAAATTGAAGTAGAAAAACCAGAAGGAATAATAAGCGAACAGCAATTAAAAGAGGAAGCAAAGAAAGAAGCTGAAAAAGTTAAAGCCGCAGAAAAAGAAGCAAAAGAGGAAGCAAAGAAAGAAGCTGAAAAAGTTAAAGCCGCAGAAAAAGAAGCAAAAGAAGAGGCGAAAAAGGTTAAAGCTGCAGAAAAAGAAGCAAAAGAAGCTGAGAAAGAAATAAAAAGAGCTAAAAAAGAAGCTGCTAAAAAAGAAAAATTAGAGAAAGCTATTTCTGCAAAAAATAAAGCTATTGAAACTAAAGAAAACCAAATAGCAAAACTTAAAAATAAATTGTTAAAGGGAGAAAGTAAAGGCACTTTATCTCCTGTAGCTATTGCTAAAATTAATGGAAAAATAAACAAAGCAAATATAGCTATTGCTAAAAATAAGTCTAAATTAAACAAATTACTTAACAAGTAATAAACATCAAGACACTATCCTAATTTATAAGTGTAAAAAGGGTCGCATTTGCGACCCTTTTATTTTTTTATATAGTAAATAGTTTAGCTATTTAGCATCACTGGCATAACCAACATAGTTACATGCTCACCTTCATCCAAACCATCAATAGGAGTTAAGATTCCGGCTCTGTTTGGTAAGCTCATTTCAAGAGAAATATCATCACAATTAAGGTTGTTCAACATTTCGGTTAAGAAACGAGAATTGAATCCTATTTGCATATCATCACCTTGGTAAGAACATGTTAAACGTTCTTCTGCTTTGTTGCTATAATCTAAATCTTCAGCAGAAATATTTAGTTCTGCACCAGCAATTTTTAAGCGTATTTGGTGTGTTGTTTTATTTGAGAAAATAGAAACACGTCTTACAGAACTTAAAAACTGATTTCTGGCTATAGACAATACATTTGGATTCTCTTTAGGAATAACGGCATCGTAGTTAGGATACTTACCATCTATAAGCCTACAAATAAGCTCCGTGCTTTCAAAACTAAATTTGGCGTTGCTCTCATTGTATTCGATAGTAACGTCAGATTCACTTCCTGCTAAAATTCCTTTTAATAAATTTAAAGGTTTTTTAGGCATAATAAACTCTGCTACTTCTGTAGCTGTAACATCTGTACGTTGGTATTTTACCAACTTGTGCGCATCTGTTGCAACAAAAGTTAAGCTCTCTGGAGAAAACTGAAAGAAAACACCACTCATTACAGGTCTTAAATCATCGTTTCCTGCTGCAAAAATAGTTTTGTTGATTGCTGTAGCAAAAATATCACCCAGAATAGTAGTAGTGCTTGGGTTAGAAAGTTCTACTGCTTTTGGGAATTCTGCCCCATCAGCATATGCTAAAGCATACTTACCATGGTTGGAGCTAATTTCTACTGTATTGTTATCTTCTACAATAAAAGTTAACGGTTGCTCTGGAAACGTTTTTAAGGTTTCTAATAAAAGCTTTGCTGGTACTGCAATTACTCCGTTATTATCAGATTCTACATCCAATACAGAACTCATTGTTGTTTCTAAATCCGAAGCAGAAACAGTAAGTTTGTTTTGTTTTAAATCAAAAAGAAAATTATCAAGTATAGGAAGGGTATTACTGTTATTGATAACACCGCCTAAAACTTGTAATTGCTTTAATAAATAAGTACTAGATACTATAAATTTCATTAGTCGTATAGTTTTATATCGTATTTTTCTTAATTGTGCTTTTTCTCAAAAAAAGTGAACTTATAATCACGCGTATTCAATATTACAAAATTGTGTAATCACATTCTAACAAAGGTATTTTAAAACTCCTTTTTAAGAAAACAAACTTATTAACAGCTATACACTGTATTTTTTCTTTTTAAAGTAGTTAAAAAGCAATCCAAAAATAAGCGTTAATAGTACGGGAAGCCCAATATTAATAAGCTGCCATTTGGTTTTGCCCTCTGTTATTTTTTTAGCATCCAAAAAAGGAATATTCACTTTTTTATTTCGAATGTTTATAAGTCCGTTATCGTCTAAAAGGTAATTAATGCTATTTATTAAAAATTCCTTGTTGCCATAAAAGTTATTTGTCCACTTATCATACCCTAATTCTAACGGACGCCCGTTTTTAATTTGATTTTTGATAATATCACCATCGGCAATGACCAACATTTTATTTTCAATACCTACATCTTTTTGTTCAGATAGTTTGATAGGTTTTACTCTATTCTTAAATGCAGAATTAAATTTTCCTTCAATCAAAACAGCTAAAGGTTTATTACCATCATTAAAAAGCTCTTTTTTAGTAGGGGTATTAATAATATCTAAATTAATTTGTTTGGGTGTGCCGTCTACTTTAGATAAAGGCGAACTCCAATATAAAACAGTTTTTTTATTGTCATTCACTAAAGTATCAATGGTATTTGCAAATTGAAAGCGTACCGCTTCTAAATTCGTATTTATAGGATGGTTGTTTCTAGAAAACACCATGGGGTTGTATAACCATGGTACTGGATTGTATTGCGAATTATTTCCTTCTCCGTTTGCTAAAACTATTTGCGTAAAATACATGTCACTCACGAGAACTGGGTTTATGCGTACGCCATATTTAAAGAAAAAATCGTTAAGGTTTAAATCTCTAGGGAAAGCCATGGTACCTCCTTTAGCATTAAATAGGCTTTCCAATTCTATTACTACTTGGTCTATAAGCCAAATAGATTTTCCGCCATTAATAATGTATTGGTCTAAAACATATTTTTCTTTATCTGTAAAAGTTTGGGTAGGTTTTGCAATAAGTGCCAAATCATACCCTTTTAACTGATCTAAAACTTTTTGCGGATTGGTTTCAACAGAATCTAAGGTAATGGCGCCAATATTGTAATAATCTTTAATAGTGGTAAGGTAGTCTGCAATATAGATGTCATCTAATTCACCGTTTCCTTTAAGTACTGCAATGCGTTTTTTTTCTGTAATATTTAGTTTACTAAAAGCATCTACAAAAGCATATTCTAAATGCTGTACAGAATTGGTAACACGTTCCTCTGCAGAAGCTCCTAATTTATTTTTTGAGAGCGCAACTTTTATCGTTTTGTTATTATGATTCACCATAGCCCAAGGGAAAACAATTTCTTGAGACATTTTGCCATTATCTTCGACTGTAATATTGGTAGGTTTCAAACCCAAATTTTGTAATTCAGCTATTGTTTTTTCTGTTTGATTATTATCTTCTAGCGGATTTACAAAATTGAATTCTATATTGCTGTTTTCTGATGCAAATTCTTCTAATAATTGCTTCGTTTCAATTTTAAGTTTCGCAAACTCAGCTGGAAGGTTTCCGTCTAATAAAACATCAATAATAAGAGGGCTTTTAAATTCTGCAACGGTACGTTTGGCTGCTTTAGATAGTGTGTATCTGCTATCCTCAGTAACATCAAAACGAATATGTAAAAAATAAGCTACTGCATTGATAAGGATTAGGCCAATAAATGCCTTTATGATGGTATTGATTTTCTGCTGCATTATTTATTCATCGTTTTTAGTTGAACAACAGTTAAGAATAAAAAGAAAGAAGCAATGCTTCCAAAATAAATAACATCTCTGGTGTCAATAATACCTCTGGAAATACTATTAAAATGAGCTTTCATTCCTATATTTTGAATAAAAATGGATATGTTTCCGTTAGAAAACAATGTAGCTAGTGCTTCAAAGCCATAATACAATATAAAACAAATCACAATACTACTAATAAAAGCAACAATCTGATTTTCTGTTAAGGTAGATGCATACAAACCAATAGCAGTATAACTAGCTATTAGAAATAATAAACCCAAATATGAACCTAATACTAATCCCATATCTAAATTACCAATTTTAGTTCCTAGTTGTGAGATACAAAATACATATAAGAATGTAGGGATAATAGCAATAAGTACTAATACTAAAGTTCCAGAGAATTTACCCAAAACGATTTCCCAAATACTTAATGGTTTGATAAATAGTAATTCTAGCGTACCTAATTTTTTTTCTTCAGAAAAGCTTTTCATGGTAATTGCCGGAATTAGAAAAAGAAAAACCCACGGTGCTAGCAAAAAAAATTTGCTCAAATCTGCAAATCCGTATTCAAAAATGTTAAATTCTCCTTTAAAAACCCAGAGGAACAACCCGTTTAGTATTAAGAAAAGTCCAATTATTAAATAGCCTATAGGCGATGTAAAAAATGATTGTATTTCTCGTTTAAATATAGCTAGCATACACTTTAGTTATTTAATAGTTAAACGTATCTTTTTATATAAAATTAATCATAATGGTATCTCTATAATCCAATCCTAACAAGGACGAAGCACCACCAACGGTATTTAAATCACTCTTGTAAATTGCCAATTCTATATAATCAGACGAATTAAAAAGCGCCAATAAATTACCAGGTCCTTTGCGTTGACTTTTTTCTAAATCAAAATTTATAATGTCACTATATTTACGATAGATTTTAGTAATTTTTTTATTTCGGGCGCTTAATTCAAAATCACGACCATTTTTATAAGCTTCGAATAAACTTTTTTGAATATTGGTCACTACGTTGCCATAATTATCAATATAAATAACGCTTCCAACAATAGTTTTGCCATCATTAGTAATTCTAGGAGCAAATTCTTTTAACTCCTTTAATTGGTTAAAAGGTTTACCAACAACTTCTAAAGTGCCACCACGGGCTATATGGCAAGCCGCTTTTACAAAAACAGCCATCAGCGGAAAAGAGCCATGAATAGCATTGGGCATATTTATGGCAACAATTTTTTCTGGCTGTATTTCTGCGGTTATTAAACAAATAACACCATTGTTTGCTGTAATAAAATAATGATCATCTACAAGAACAATAACATGTTGATTTTCTGGTGTTTGCTCAGAATCTACCCCCACAATATGTATAGAGCCTTTAGGGAAGTTCTTATATGAATTTTTTAGAATGTAAGCACATTCTTGAATGTTAAATGGATTAATAGCGTGTGAAATATCAACAATTTTAGCATCCGTTAATTCACTATGAATAGTTCCTTTTATAGCGCCAACAAAATGGTCTTTGTATCCAAAATCAGTTGTTAAGGTAATAATTGCCATGCAGCACTGTTGATATGTTTTTGGTTAAGTAAAACTAATTTTAATTATGTTTGTTAAACAAAGCTACATAAAAAAATAGCGACGAAAAATTTATCTTTAATAACGAACCCTTTAATACAGAAATTCTTTGAACGAACTTATTATAGAACTTACAGATATAAACCCGAGAGATTTTTTTGGGAGTCAGAACGAGAACATAGATTTACTAAAAAAATATTTTCCAAAGCTTAAGATTGTAGCCCGTGGAAGTAAGTTAAAAGCTTATGGAGACGAAGAGCTTTTAGAAGAGTTTGATAAACGTTTTGAATTAATTACCGCACATTTTGCTAAGTATAATAAGTTAGATGAGAATAGTATTGAGCGTATACTAACAAGTGATAATGCTACAGATTTAAATTCATCTGCTAATAGTGGAGAAGTTTTAGTACATGGTGTTAATGGGAAGCTTATTAAAGCGCAAACAGTAAACCAACGTAAATTAGTTGATATCTCTAAAAAAAATGATATGGTTTTTGCTATTGGACCAGCAGGAACAGGAAAAACATATGTAAGTGTAGCTTTAGCGTACAAAGCATTAAAAGAAAAGCAAGTAAAAAGAATTATACTTACAAGACCAGCTGTAGAGGCAGGGGAAAACTTAGGATTTTTACCAGGAGATCTTCAGGAGAAACTAGACCCATATATGCAACCACTATATGATGCATTACGTGATATGATTCCAGGAGAAAGACTAACACAATATATAGAAAACGGAACCATACAAATTGCACCTATGGCATTTATGCGTGGTAGAACGTTGGATAATGCTTTTGTAATTTTAGATGAGGCGCAAAATACAACGCATGCACAAATGAAAATGTTTTTAACACGTATGGGTAAAAATGCCAAGTTTATATTAACAGGAGATCCAGGGCAAATAGATTTACCAAGACGTACTGTTTCTGGTTTAAAAGAAGCTTTGTTAATCTTAAAAAATGTGGAAGGAATAGGAATGGTTTATTTAGACGACAAGGATGTTGTTAGACACAAATTAGTGAAGAAAGTAATTGAAGCATACAAAAATATAGAACATCAAAATTAAGAATAGCAGTATAGCATGAGTAATAATACCATTATAACTACCAATTTTAATTTCCCAGGTCAAAAAAGTGTTTACAAAGGAAAGGTAAGAGCTGTGTATCATTTAGAGAATGATATACTAGTAATGATTGCAACAGATAGACTTTCTGCATTTGATGTAGTAATGCCTAAGGGGATTCCTTATAAGGGTCAGATATTAAATCAGATTGCGACTAAAATGATGGCTGCAACAGAGGACATAGTTCCTAATTGGTTATTGGCTACGCCAGACCCAAATGTAGCTGTAGGGTATGCTTGTGAGCCTTTTAAAGTAGAAATGGTGATACGTGGATACATGTCTGGCCATGCTGCTAGAGAATACAAATTAGGTAAAAGAATACTCTGTGGTATTGCTATGCCAGAAGGTATGAAGGAGAATGATAAATTTCCGGCGCCTATTATTACACCAGCTACCAAAGCCGAAATGGGAGATCATGATGAGGATATTTCCAGAGAAGATATATTAGCAAAAGGGATTGTTTCTGAAGAAGATTATATTGTTTTAGAAAAATATACCAAAGCATTATTCCAAAGAGGTACAGAAATAGCAGCGAAGCAAGGCTTAATTTTGGTTGATACTAAGTATGAATTTGGAAAAACGAAAGATGGTAAAATTGTATTGATAGATGAAATACATACACCAGATTCTTCTCGTTATTTTTATACAAAAGGCTACCAAGAACGTCAAGACAAAGGAGAAATGCAAAAACAACTTTCTAAAGAGTTTGTGCGCCAGTGGTTAATTAGTAATAATTTTCAAGGGTTAGAAGGGCAAACGGTACCAAAAATGACCGATGAATATATTACAACAGTATCTGAACGTTATATAGAGCTTTATGAAAATATTACAGGAGAAACTTTTGTGAGAGCAGATATTTCTAATATAGAAGAACGTATAAAGCAAAATGTTTTAGCATATTTGGCAACTAAAAAATAAGTTATTATGTTGGGGAATGAAGCTTTATAAAGGGAATTGTTTTAAGTTTTATAAGAGACTTTATTTATTCTTTTTATACAATGCATGTATTTTAGACTTATGTTTTGTTGCAAACAGGTGAAAAAAATTGAGCTTCTTCACTATATAAATATAAGCGTTCTCTTATAAAAGCGGTTTTGGTGTTTTTGTTTTTTTCTTGCCAGTCTTATTATTGCTCTGTGTGATGGTTGAGGTAAATAGCAATATTGCTATTATTTCTAAAATATTTATTTATTCATTGTATTGCAAATTTAGTTTTTCAAGATCAGCGATATTATTTTCTAAATATTCCATGATTTTTTCTTCTTCTAATTGGTTTTCTAAAATATCATTAATTCCCAATTCATTTACAGGAATTACTTCTGCAATTTCGTAGGTGATAAATCCAATGTCATTCATACCAAAAAAAGCCTCTATTTCTAAACTAGAAATAGTATCATTGGTGGTTGTGGTATTACCCATATAGTTAGAGTTGAAAACAAACAAAAGTATTGCCGCAACAGTAACTAAAGCATAATAATGTTTTTGTACGATTTTAATAGTATTACTTTAATCTCTTTTATGGCATCATTTATTTTGCTGAGAAGCTATGTTCAGCTCTTCAGAACAATTATTAAGTGTTTTAAATACTTAATTTTTAGGTATATAGATTTCTATCTAAGTAATTTTATCTAAAAATTTAGAGGTAAATCCTTCTAGTTTTCCATCAGGGATTTCAAAGTCGTTATTGTTACTTATCTTCTTATTACTATAGTTCTGTTACCAGTATTTTAAAGGGTTCAATCTGTTTTTAAATATGCTTCAATTTTTTTTATAGCAATATGATAAGATGCTTTTAAGTCACCAAAGTTTGTTTGGGGCCAACATTTCAGGTATTTCTACGTATCAATATAAATGTTCTTTATAGGTGTTTACAAGCTCAAAAACTTTTGATTGAGTTCTTTTTTCTTTTAATAGTTTTATTAAAACGTCTTCGTTAAACAAGTGATGTCTTATTTCAATTTAAAGATAAGATTTTAGATATGTGAAAAGGGATAAAAATAAAAATTTGTTACTAATTTTAGGCTTTGTCTTAGTACGGTTTAAACATCAAAAGATTGCATAGTAACTAACTTTTTGTAGATTCCGTTAGCTTCTAATAATTGGTTATGAGTACCTTGTTCTACAATTTTTCCTTTTTGCAATACTATAATTGTATTTGCATTTTGTATAGTAGATAGTCTGTGCGCAATAACAATAGAAGTTCTGTTTTGCATCATTTTTTCTAAGGCATCTTGTACCAAACGTTCACTTTCGGTATCTAAAGCGGAAGTAGCTTCATCTAAAATCATAATTGGAGGGTTCTTTAAAACAGCTCTGGCAATAGATAAGCGCTGTTTTTGTCCGCCACTTAATTTATTACCGCTATCTCCAATATTGGTGTTGTATCCATTTGGCAATTCGGAAATAAAATCATGTGCATTTGCAATTTTTGCGGCAGCTATAATTTCTTCTTCGGTAGCGTTCTCTTTTCCTAAACCAATATTATTTTTTACGGTATCATTAAATAAAATAGAATCCTGAGTTACAAGTCCCATTAGACCACGAAGTGATTTTTTTGTGAGGTCCTTTATATTAACTCCGTCTACTAGTATTCCTCCCTCATTAACATCATAAAAACGTGTTACAAGGTTTGCAATGGTACTTTTTCCACTACCAGACTGACCAACAAGTGCTACTGTGTGTCCTTTGGGAACAGTTAACGTAAAGTCTTTTAAAACATACTCCTCTTCGTATTTAAAAGAGATGTTTTGCAGTCTAATATTGTTGTCAAATGTTTCTTTAATACGTGCGTTTTCTTTTTCTACAATAGGATTTTCGGTTTCTAAAATCTCTAAAACACGCTCAGCAGCTGCATTTCCTTTTTTTACTCCGTAAGAAGCTTTGCTAATAGCTTTGGCAGGTGTTAGAATTTGATAGGCTAATCCCATATAAACTAAGAAAAGGTCAGGTGTTATAGTTTTTTCTACCAAAACCATTTGTCCACCAAACCATAAAATAGTACCAATAGCCGCTATTCCAAAAAATTCACTAGTAGGAGATGCTAAATTTTGACGATTTAATAGGGTATTAGAAAAATTATAAAAACGTTTTGTTGAAACTTTGAAGGTATTGGCAAATTTATTTTCGGCATTAAAAGCTTTAATAACTCGTAAGCCACCTAAAGTTTCTTCTAAAATAGATAAAAAAGTACCTTGCTCTTTCTGAACGTTATCAGATTTTCTTTTTAATGATTTACCTATTAATGAAATTAAGTAACCGGATATAGGTAAAAATATAAAAACAAATATGGTGAGCTTAGCACTTATAGTAATCATAGTTGCTAATGTGAACAATATTGTTAATGGTTCTCTTACAATTAACTCTAAAATAGATAAAAAAGAATGTTGTATTTCCAAAACATCTGTAGAAATACGAGCAATAGTATCTCCTTTCCTTTTTTCAGAATAATAAGAGAGTGGCAAACTTATTGTTTTAGCGTAAAGTTCATTTCTTAAGTCTTTTAACACGCCATTACGTAAAAATGTAATGAAATACATAGCTAAATAGCCAGAGATATTTTTTAAAAAAAATGTGGTTATTACAATACCAACCATGTAAATAAGAGCTTCAGATGGATCTGGAACTTTGGTTGTTACAAAGTAATTAAGATAACTTTCAGCGTATTTAATAATATCTCCCTGTAATATGGGTTCAACATTAATGGGCTTCGTTTGCTTTAATATTACTTTCAGCATTGGAAATAAAGAAAGCATGGATAATGCACTAAAAAGTGCATATAGGATATTAAAAAAAATATTTATATATCCATATGCACTATAAGGTTTTGCAAAACGAAGAATTTTTTTAAAATACTCCATTAATTCAATTTGAGTTCACTCAAAATTAAATTCATTTTATCTTCAAGATTCTTGTTTACAGATAAATAGTTTTCTGCGGTATCTAATTTTGTATTCGTAGAAATATAGAACTTAACCTTTGGTTCTGTACCACTTGGTCTTGCTGCTATTCTAGTACCATCTTCTGTCTCGTAAATTAATACATTGGATTTAGGAAGGTCTATTTGTTTTTCTTCGCCTGTAATTATGTTTTTAGCAATAGAAGTGTTATAATCTTCTATCCATTTTACATTAGAACCAGCAACAGAAGCAACAGGGTTTTCTTTAAAATCAATTAGCATTTGCTTTATTTCTTCGGCACCAGATATTCCCTTTTTAGTTAAAGAGATTAATTTTTCTTTGTAGAAACCGTAAGATACATAGCAATCTATTAAATCCTTGTAAAAAGAACTACCGTTAGCTTTTGCATTTGAAGCAATTTCACAAGCCAATAGGGTAGAGGTAACGGCATCTTTATCACGTACAAAATCGCCTACCATAAAACCAAAACTTTCTTCACCACCACCAATAAAGCTTAATTCTGGAAAGTCTTTTATCATTTTCCCAATCCATTTAAAGCCAGTTAAAGAAGTTTTGCATTCTAAATCATATGCTTTTGCCAATTCTCCCATCATAGGCGTAGAAACAATAGTACTAGCAATAAATTCGTTTCCTTTAAATCCTTTTTCTTTTTGTTGGTCTAAAAGAAATTTTGTCATTAAAACCATAGTTTGGTTTCCGTTTAAAATCTCCATTTCACCATCTAAATTACGTACTGCAATTCCTAAACGGTCACTATCTGGGTCTGTACCCACAACCATATCTGCACCTATTTCTTCTGCTTTTTTAATAGCAATAGAAAGAGCTTCTGGTTCTTCTGGGTTTGGTGAAACTACGGTAGGGAAATTTCCGTCTGGTTTTGCTTGTTCTTCAATAATTGTAACATTATTGTAGCCTGCACGTTTTAATACTTCTGGTATGGCAGTTATAGAAGTTCCATGTAGCGAGGTAAAAACAATTTTAAAATCGTCTTTTCCTTTTGCATCAAAGTTTCCATTTTTTACAGAAGCTTCAATAAATGCTTCATCAACTTCTTTGTCAATTAATTCAATTAAACTTTCATCAGCCTTAAAATTAATAGCATCAAAAGATAAACTGTTTATTTCTGCAATAATTTCTCCATCTTGTGTTGGTACAATTTGCCCGCCATCTGTCCAATATACTTTGTAACCGTTGTATTCTGGTGGATTGTGAGATGCTGTTAAAACAATACCTGCATGGCAATTTAGATGTTTTACAGCAAATGAAAGAGCGGGAGTGGTTCTTAATTCAGAAAATAAAAACACTTTTATACCGTTAGCAGCAAATACTTCTGCAACAGTTTTAGCAAGTGTATCACTGTTATGACGACAGTCATAAGCAATAACAACTTTTATATCTTCGTTTTTGTATGTCTTTTTTAGATAATTACTAAGTCCTTGTGTATTTTTTCCTAAAGTATACTTGTTAATTCTGTTGGTACCAACCCCCATAACACCACGCATACCACCAGTGCCAAATTCTAAATCTTTATAAAATCTATCTTTTAGTTCCTCTTGGTCGTTTTGTATAAGGTTTTCAATTTCTGATTTTGTAGTTGTATCAAAAGTATCACTTAACCAACTTTTTGCGGTATTTAAAAAAGTACTCATTTTTTAGCTTAGTTTTAAGTGTGTAAAATTACAAAGAATATTGTTTTAATCTAATTAATGGGATTAATAAAAGGTTAGATATGATAAAAAAATAAAATGTTGTAGCTTTTTGTGTCTAAACTTATTTTTTAGAGGCAGCTTTATGCGAAATATTTAACTCTTCTGAAATTGTGTAACGGGTTTCATTCTTTTTTGAACGCACCATTATTTCGCCTAGGAAACCCGCTAAAAATAGTTGTGTACCCAAAATCATAGCCGTAAGAGAGATAAAAAATTGAGGCCTGTCTGTAATTAATCTACCTGTTTTGTGAATAAAAAGTTTATCAATACCTAAATATAAAGCAAAACCAAATCCTATTATAAACATAATAATTCCCATGGCACCAAAAAGGTGCATAGGGCGTTTTCCGAATTTAGAAACAAACCATATGGTAATTAGGTCTAAAAAACCATTGACGAAGCGTTCCATGCCAAATTTTGTTTTTCCGTATTTTCTAGCTTGGTGTTGTACTATTTTTTCATCAATCTTAAGAAAACCAGCATTTTTCGCCAATACAGGTATGTAGCGGTGCATTTCGCCCGATACTTCTATGTTTTTTATAACGTCTTTTCTGTAGGCTTTTAATCCGCAATTAAAGTCGTTTAGTTGTACACCCGATGTTTTTCTGGCAGCCCAATTAAAAAGTTTTGAAGGTATATTTTTGGTGATGACGGAGTCGTATCTTTTTTTCTTCCAACCAGAAACTAAATCAAGGTTTTTGTTTTTTATTAAAGCGTATAATTCAGGAATTTCTTGTGGATTGTCTTGTAAATCGGCATCCATAGTAATAATAACATCACCTTGTGCAGCTTTAAAACCTGCGTGTAATGCTTGTGATTTTCCAAAGTTTTTTAAGAAACGTATACCTTTAATATTGGTATTTTCTTGTGAGAGCTTGGAAATAATTCCCCAAGAATTGTCATTACTGCCATCATCAATAAAAAGAATTTCATAAGAAAAATGATTGGATTGCATCACTTTTGCAATCCAATTATGGAGTTCTTTTAGTGATTCTTCTTCGTTTAATAAAGGAATTACTATTGATAAATTCATAGTTTACTTCTGAAATATATTCAAAAGTACAAATTACTATAGAGAATTATGAGTTTTTAAAATGCTACCTGAAATAAAGCTAATAAATAAGCCAATTATAGAAAACCTAACCACTCCTGATAAAATTCCTATAATTGTTCCTTTAGGAGGGTTTTCTTGCTGTTGTTTTCTTACTTCTTCTGCTTTGTTAAAAAGTTCGGCCCAATCTATTGCAGCGTTTACTTGGTATGTACTGTCTATAAAGGTGTCATAAATGTAGGCTGATAGAGAGAATAAAATGCCAACAATAGTCATAAAAGTAATGCCTACTTTTAGTGCGTTTCTTAGCGTAAGTGTATTGTTGTTTTTTCTCTTAAATTTTAATATTAATAATGTTATTACTATTGCTTCAATAATAAAACTAATTAAGAACGTGCCGTAATAATATTGCCCTTTTAAAATTATTAACTTCGGTATAACATCAATTAATACTCTAATCACACCTGCCATAATAGCAAATGGGAGTACAAATTTTTTAATAGAAATAGCTGTTTTATTTTCCATTTTAACTTCAGTTTTTACTGCAAAGAAACACACATTTTTTTATTTATGGTTTTTTTTAAAATTTTAAGTGGTAGTTTTCAGAAAAAGTTATAAATTTGCAACTCTAAAATTTAGAGTATTATAAAGTTTATTTAAGATGAGAAAAGATATACACCCAGATAACTATAGATTAGTAGCATTTAAAGACATGTCTAACGAAGATGTTTTTTTAACTAAATCTACAGCAAACACAAAAGAGACATTAGAAGTAGATGGTGTTGAGTACCCATTAGTAAAATTGGAAATCTCTAGAACATCTCATCCTTTTTATACTGGTAAGTCTAAATTAATTGATACAGCAGGACGTATTGATAAGTTTAAAAACAAATACAAGAAATTTAGTAAAGAATAAATTTTTAACTATAGAGTTATTAAAGTCACGTTTCGATAGTTATCGGAACGTGACTTTTTTTATTTTTACCAAAAATACACTTCATGAACTATATTCTTTTTGATGGTACAGTTAGAAATGCTTTGTTGCCATTTACATACACAAGACCAGTTGCAGATATTAGAGTGGGTATTTTAACCATTAGAGAGAAATGGGAAAAATATTTAGGAATTACAACGACTACAATAACAGAAGAATATTTGTCCGATAAGTACCCAATGGTAGAATTGGAGCAAAATGTATTGATTAATGCATCTTTTTTACCAAATAAGTCATTAGTTGCTGTAGTTGAAGGTTTAAAAGAAAATGAACTTATTCTTTATAAGGATGAAATCATTGCTTTTTATACGATTGATACGCAAGAAGAAGTAGATTTTACTACCTATAGTGCTATTGAGTACACAGAAGATGTGCTTAGAATAGAAAATACATGGGATATTTTTTCTAAGAATGGAGCAGCAATACAGGCAGATTTTGATTTGCTAACCGAAGGAAGAAAAAGTCAGCCAATATCAAAAACTAATACGGTATTAAATCCTGAAAATATCTTTCTAGAAGAAGGAGCAAAAGTAGAATGTAGTATTTTAAATGCTACAAACGGACCTATTTATATGGGTGTGGATAGTGAAATAATGGAAGGAAGTATTATAAGAGGTGGTTTTGCATTGTGTGATTATGCGCAAGTTAAAATGGGTGCTAAGATATACGGGCCCACAACTGCTGGTCCCCATTGTAGGCTAGGAGGAGAGGTTAATAATTCGGTATTATTTGCATATTCTAATAAGGGGCACGATGGTTTTTTAGGGAATTCAGTTTTAGGAGAATGGTGTAATTTAGGGGCAGATACAAATAACTCTAACTTAAAAAATAATTACGCAGAAGTTCGCTTGTGGGATTATGAAACAGAAGGTTTTGCAAAAACGGGACTTCAGTTCTGTGGTTTAATGATGGGGGATCATAGTAAATGTGGAATTAATACCATGTTTAATACGGGAACTGTAGTAGGTGTAAGTGCTAATATTTTTGGTAGTGGTTTTCCAAGGAATTTTGTTCCTAGTTTTAGCTGGGGAGGTGCTTCGGGTTTTTCTACCTATTTAACTAAAAAGGCATATGAAACCGCTAAAGTAATGATGGCACGTAGAAAAGTTGAGTTTGATGCTAAAGAAGAAGCTATTTTAAATCACGTTTTTGAGGAGACTAAAAAATGGCGTAAAGAATAAATTTTTATATTGATAAAAAAAATACTGAAAATCTAATTTTCGTATGGATAAGAAGAAAGTTGCATTTTATACACTGGGTTGTAAACTTAATTTTTCTGAAACTTCTACTATAGCTAGAAGTTTTGTGAATGAAGGTTTTGAGCGTGTAGACTTTTCTGAGCATGCAGATATGTATGTAATAAATACCTGTTCTGTAACAGAGAATGCGGATAAGCGTTTTAAAACAATTGTAAAACAATCACAAAAGATTAATCCTAATGCTTTTGTGGCGGCTGTGGGTTGTTATGCGCAGTTAAAACCAGAAGAATTAGCAGCAGTAGATGGTGTGGATTTGGTTTTAGGAGCTACAGAAAAATTTAAGATTACAGATTATATAAACGACCTTTCTAAAAATGATTATGGAGAAGTGCATTCTTGTGAAATAGAAGAGGCAGATTTTTATGTGGGCAGTTATGCAATAGGAGACCGTACACGTGCTTTTTTAAAGGTGCAAGATGGTTGTGATTATAAATGCACTTATTGTACTATACCCTTAGCTCGTGGAATTTCTAGGAGTGATAAGTTGCAGAATGTTCTGGATAATGCTGCAGAAATAGCATCAAAAGACATAAAAGAGATTGTATTAACAGGAGTTAATATAGGTGATTATGGTAAGGGGGAGTTTGGAAATAAAAAACACGAGCATACTTTTTTAGATTTAGTAAAAGCGTTAGATCAAGTAGCGGGTATTCATAGATTACGTATTTCTTCTATAGAGCCTAATTTATTAAAGAATGAGACCATAGATTTTGTTGCTCAAAGTAATTCTTTTGTGCCGCACTTTCATATTCCTTTACAAAGTGGGAGTGATGAAGTTTTAAAATTAATGCGCAGAAGGTATCTTACCAATTTATATATTGATAGGGTGGCTAAAATAAAAACAGTAATGCCGCATGCGTGTATCGGCGTTGATGTTATTGTAGGTTTTCCTGGAGAGACAGAGGAGCATTTTTTAGAAACGTACCACTTCTTAAATGATTTAGATATTTCGTATTTACATGTATTTACCTATTCTGAAAGAGAAAATACGGTAGCAGCTGCTATGGAAGGCGTAGTACCTAAAAATGTACGTGCTAAGCGTAGTAAAATGCTGAGAGGATTGTCTGTAAAGAAAAGACGTGCCTTTTATGAGAGTCAGTTGGGAACTATGAGAACAGTATTATTTGAAAGTGAAAATAAGGAAGGGTATATAAACGGATTTACAGAGAATTATGTGAAAGTAAAAACACCGTGGAATCCGACTTTGGTAAACACCTTACATAAAATAAAGCTCACAGAGATAGATGAAGAAGGTTCAGTGAGATTTTCTTTTGTTGAAGAGAGTATTGAAATATAAAAAAATGCCTTTAAAAAGGCATTTTTTTGTGGTTGCAATTAAATACGTATTCCGGCAGGAAGCATTTCTTTGTATTTTCTGTTATTTCTCAAAAAACCTGCTATTTGAGGGCTGGTAGGTACAACTCTAAGATTTTTTTCTTGGATGTTGTCCAATACAGATACAATAAAGTCCTCTTTAAACCCTTCTTTCGTTATTTCTTCGGGAATAACTAATTTAGTTAAAAATATTTTTCTTTCTTGTGAAGAGTATTCAATCTTAGCTAAATGGCCTTCAATAGTTGTTTCATATTGACGTAGAAAACTATTATCTTTAATTTCAACTTCATTCATATAGATTGGATTTTAAAATAAGTTATTTTTAATTAAAAAAAACCAAGTGTTCTCAAAACCGAGTTATTTCATTATAATTTGACATTTAAATGTAAATTGTACAGATAAAAATTACATTAGAGTCGGTAAAAGTACTAATAAAAGAGTGAATATCCTAACGTATATCAATAGTAATCAGTATGATACAAGTGTATTTTATGCCAGGTATGGCAGCCAATCCATCAATTTTTAAGGATATAAAATTACCAGAAGAAAAATTTTCAAGTCATTATCTAGAATGGTTTGTACCTAAAAAGGGAATGAGTATATCAGAATACGCTAAGGAAATGTGTGGAAAAATAACACATAAAAATGTTGTTTTAATTGGTGTTTCCTTTGGTGGTATTATAATACAAGAAATGGCAAAACATATTCAGGTTAAAAAATTAATTGTTATATCTAGTGTAACAGCTAGCAAGCAGTTGCCCAAGCGTATGCTGTTTGCAAAATATACAAAAGCTCATAAGCTGCTGCCTACAGGTTTAGTAAATAATATAGAATTGTTGGTCAAATATGCTTTTGGGGAAATAGTGATAAAAAGGTTAGATATGTATGAGCAGTATTTATCGGTTCGTGATAAATATTATATAGATTGGGCAATAGATCAGATAGTTAATTGGGAACAAGAAGAGTGTGTTTTTAACCATGTTCATATACACGGGGATAAGGATGCTGTTTTTCCTATTGAAAATATCAATAATTGTGTAAAGGTTAGAAAAGGGACACATATCATGATTATTAATAGATTTAAATGGTTTAATGAGTATTTGCCTGCAATTATTTTAGAATAAAGTAGTTCTATTTAATACTTTTACGTTATAATTTAAAATTGATATATGAGATTTTTGAAAGGAATTTTAATGTTTTTAGGTGGATGTTTTGTTTTAAGTACGTTGATATTAGCATTCCAAGATAATGATAGTATTGTGGCTAATACAGAGCATGAAGAAATGAAAGAGAGGGAAGAAGGTTATAAAGTTTCATCAGTTGCTATTCCATCAGATTTAAATTTTGCAGGAGAACCTGTTCCAATGGATGATCCGGAGGTTTTAGAGCGTGTAGATAGAGAGTTTTTGGTAAATACATATTGGCAGTCCAATGCTTTGTTGTTAATGAAGAGAGCGCATAAATACTTTCCTATAATAGAGCCTATTTTGGCTAAAAATGGAGTTCCAGATGATTTTAAATATCTAGCAGTAGCAGAAAGTGGACTTCAGAATGTTGTTTCGCCAGCAGGTGCATCAGGATTATGGCAAATAATGAAGGCTACAGGAAGGGAATATGGTTTGGAAGTAAATGATAATGTAGATGAAAGATATCATTTAGAAAAGGCTACAGAGGTTGCTTGTAAGTACTTAAGAAAATCAAAAGAGCAATTTGGAAATTGGACACTTGCTGCTGCATCTTACAATGCAGGGCCTTACGGAATTAAGAAGTTCATGAGAATTCAAAAAGTAGAAACGTATTATGATTTACTGCTTGGGCAAGAGACAGGACGTTATGTTTTTAGAATAATGGCGATAAAAGAGATACTATCAAACCCAGATAAATATGGTTTTGATATTAATAGTACAGATAAATATGCTGCAGCACCTACATTTAGTGTAGAAGTAGACGAGCCAGTATTAAACTTTGCAGATTTTTCTAAGTCGTACAAAATTAATTATAAGATATTAAAGCGCCACAACCCGTGGTTAAGAGAGCCGCATTTGAATAATAAATCAAGAAAGAAGTATACAATAGAAATTCCTAACAAAGGATATTATAAAATAAATAATTAATATAGATTGGCAGTCTAGATATTATCTAGACTGTCTTTTTTGAGCTCTAGCAGAACCACCTGTACCAAAATGACGGTTTGGTCCAGTAGCTTGCTTCATATTTTGTTTCATCATTTTTATTTGGTCAGCAAGCATGCCTTGTTTGTCTAATTTCTTAGCTTCATTTAATAAAATACCAGCTTCTCTTTTTCTGTTTTTTTGCATGGCAATACCAGCCAAGCTAAGTTTAGCCATTGCAAGGTCATAATCCATAGTTAGACCAAGTTTAAGGGCTTTTTTAAAGTGACTCTCTGCTTTTGAAAGGTTTGTTTGCGAAAAGATAATACCGTTTAAGTAATTGTAATACCCTTGTTGCTTTGTAATTAGAGCTGTTTCAGGGTTTTTAATTTTACGCAACCATTTTTCTGTACCAGCCATATCTTGTTTTCTCATTTTTAAGAAGGCTAATAGTATTATTTCATTTCTAAAATAAAGGAATATAAAGATAAGGGATAGTAATAGTAAAAATATACCATTACCAATACTACCTTCTATAAATTGGTATATAGCATAACTAATAATTGTTGCAGCTATAATAAGTTTAATATTTTTGTTAAACATGCTAGGTATTTTAGGTTGTTGTGGATGTTTTATTCTTTAAATAATCTTTTGCTAAAAGGACCTATTTTTAGCTTTTTAAAATAACAGATTGCAAAAGTAATAAAAACAATCTAAAATATTTTTATAATAAGATTTGTTAAAGCAAAAACTCTTTGTATATTTGCGCCCAGATTTTGCGGATATATCCGCGGTTTTGTAAATATAAATTTTAAGGATTTAAAAATGCCCGGACAAAAAAGAACATATCAGCCATCAAAGAGAAAGAGAAGAAATAAGCATGGTTTTAGAGAACGCATGGCAAGTGCTAATGGAAGAAAAGTTCTCGCAAGAAGAAGAGCTAAAGGAAGAAAGAAAATATCTGTATCTTCTGAATTGAGACATAAGAAATAATGATTGATTGAGGTTTTTAAAATATTTAAGGTGTTACTTTTTTAAAGTAGCACCTTTTTTTTGACCTATTCATAATAAAAATAGAATAAATACAATAAGAAAATGCCAAAAAGAAAAGATCTAAAATCGATTTTAATTATTGGTTCAGGGCCAATAGTAATTGGACAAGCGTGTGAGTTTGACTATGCAGGTTCGCAATCTTTACGTTCGCTACGTGAAGATGGAATAGAAACTATTTTAATTAATAGTAACCCAGCAACAATTATGACGGACCCGTCAATGGCTGATCATATTTATTTAAAGCCATTAACAACGAAGTCTATCATAGAAATATTAAAAAAACATCCAAATATAGATGCTGTATTACCAACTATGGGAGGACAAACAGCATTAAACTTAGCTATCGAAGCTGATGAAAAAGGTATCTGGGAAGATTTTAATGTAGAACTTATAGGAGTAGATATAGATGCTATTAATATAACAGAAGATAGAGAGCAATTTCGTGAGTTAATGCTTAAAATCGGAATTGGTATGGCGCCACAAGCAACAGCTACATCATTCTTAAAAGGAAAGGAAATAGCACAGGAGTTTGGTTTTCCGTTAGTAATTAGAGCTTCTTACACACTTGGTGGAGCTGGGGCAGCAATTGTTTACAAACAAGAAGATTTTGATGAACTATTGAGTAGGGGTCTTGAAATATCTCCTATTCATGAAGTAATGATAGATAAAGCTCTATTAGGTTGGAAAGAATATGAGTTAGAATTATTACGTGACAAAAACGATAATGTAGTTATTATTTGTGCTATCGAAAATATGGACCCAATGGGGATTCATACAGGAGATTCTATCACAGTAGCACCAGCTATGACTTTGTCAGATAGAACGTATCAGAGAATGCGTGATATGGCAATTCATATGATGCGTAGTATTGGGGATTTTGCAGGAGGATGTAACGTACAGTTTGCTGTAAGTCCAGATGAAAAAGAAGATATTATTGCTATTGAAATTAACCCAAGGGTTTCTAGATCATCAGCATTGGCATCAAAAGCAACTGGGTATCCTATTGCAAAAATAGCATCAAAACTAGCTATTGGGTATAACTTAGATGAGTTAGATAATCAAATTACAAAATCTACATCAGCTTTATTTGAGCCTACATTGGATTACGTAATTGTAAAAATACCACGTTGGAATTTTGATAAATTCGAAGGTTCAGATAGAACATTAGGATTACAAATGAAATCGGTTGGAGAAGTAATGGGTATTGGACGTTCTTTCCAAGAAGCATTACATAAAGCAACACAATCTTTAGAAATAAAGAGAAATGGTCTTGGTGCAGATGGTAAAGGTTATAAAGATTATGATCAAATCATAAGCAAGCTTACAATCCCTAGTTGGGATAGAGTTTTTGTAATCTACGATGCAATACAATTAGGTATTCCATTAAGTAGAATACACGAAATCACAAAGATTGATATGTGGTTTTTAAAGCAATATGAAGAACTTCATTTCTTAGAGAAAGAAATAAGTACGTATAAAGTAGAGACACTTACCAAAGATTTATTATTAGAAGCAAAGCAAAAAGGATTCGCAGACAGACAAATAGCGCATATGCTAGAATGTTATGAAAGTGAAGTTTATAACAAGCGTTCGGCTCTAGGAATAAATAGAGTTTATAAGTTGGTAGATACTTGTGCTGCTGAATTTAAAGCAATGACACCGTATTACTATTCTACTTTCGAAGCAGAAATAGAAACACCAGATGGTAAACGCTATGTTCAAAATGATAGTGTTGTTACAGCTAAAAAGAAAATAGTAGTATTGGGTTCTGGTCCAAATAGAATTGGACAAGGAATAGAGTTTGATTACTGTTGTGTGCATGGGGTTTTAGCAGCTGCAGAATGTGGTTATGAAACAATTATGATTAACTGTAATCCAGAAACAGTTTCTACAGATTTTGATACAGCAGATAAATTATATTTTGAACCTGTATTTTGGGAACACATTTATGATATAATTCGTCATGAGAAACCAGAGGGAGTAATAGTTCAATTAGGAGGGCAAACAGCCTTAAAATTAGCTGAAAAATTAGAGAAATACGGAATTAAAATTATAGGAACTAGTTTTGATGCATTGGATTTAGCCGAAGATAGAGGACGTTTTTCTAACTTGCTTACCGATTTAAAAATACCGTTTCCTAAGTATGGAATTGCAGAAACAGCAGATGAAGCTTCTGTATTAGCCGATGATTTAGACTTCCCATTATTAATTAGACCTTCCTATGTATTGGGAGGGCAAGGAATGAAAATTGTAATTAACAAACAGGAATTAGAAGAGCATGTAGTTAACTTGTTAAAGTCTATTCCAGGAAATAAATTACTTTTAGATCATTATTTAGACGGAGCCATAGAAGCAGAAGCAGATGCTATTTGTGATGGTGAAGATGTTTACATTATAGGTATTATGGAGCATATTGAGCCTTGTGGAGTGCATTCTGGGGACAGTAATTCTACATTGCCCCCTTTTAACCTAGGAGAATATGTAATGCAACAAATTAAGGATCATACGAAAAAAATTGCATTGGCTTTAAATACAGTAGGACTCATAAATATTCAGTTTGCTATTAAAGATGATACTGTTTACATTATAGAAGCAAACCCAAGAGCCTCTAGAACAGTACCTTTTATAGCAAAAGCATATAAGGAGCCTTACGTGAATTATGCAACAAAAGTGATGATTGGAGATAAGAAATTAAAAGATTTTAATTTTAATCCACAACTAGAAGGGTATGCAATTAAACAACCAGTATTCTCTTTTGATAAGTTTCCTAATGTAAATAAAAACTTAGGACCAGAGATGAAGAGTACGGGGGAAAGTATTTTATTTATAGACAACCTTAAAGATGATGATTTTTACAACTTATATGCAAGGCGTAAAATGTATTTGAGTAAGTAAAAAGTAAAATTATAGTAATAAAAAAAAGCAGCCAATTGGCTGCTTTTTTTTATTTGATATAGTAAGAACTAAGATATCTCTTCTGTAAACTATTTTATTTTTCTTTTAAACCTTGGTCTATCCATTTACCAATTAAGTCTCTATTAGATTGAGACATCAAACCTGTTTTAGGCATTGGATTATCAGAATCATTAATAGCTGCTCTTAAAAAACGGGTATTTACGGCATTTACAACTTCTTTGTAATTAGTTAAAGAAAAAGGAGCCCCATCTGTAGCAGGATTTCCATGACAAGGAAAACAATTATTAGTAATAATGGATTTAATATTTGCTTCGTAGGTAATTTTTTTGCCATCAGAAACTTCATCATCATCAGAACCGCTGTCGCTAGTACAACTATGCAATAATCCTGTAACCAATAAACCCAATAGTAGATAAGACTTTTTCATTTTCATTTTTTAAGTAACTGTTTAATAGACTCATAAAAAGTATAAACCTTACAGTAAGATGTTGCAATTATTTACGACTTAAAACAGAACGCTTTTTTTGTTCTGTTTAGTATTTAAAACATATTATATAGGTAAAAATTATTTTATTTTTAATTAGATATTATTTACTTCCTTAGGTTTTTTTATCTTCCTTGTATCATTACAAAGCGTTCTTAATAAGTCTTCAAATATTTCATAAAATTCTTAAAAAGTAGCATGACTAAGATGTATTTTTTGAATTATAATTTGGTGTATATGGTAAAGTTTGTAGTTATTATGTCAATAGCTGTACTAATAGTTTGTAGTGAGCATTAATGTTTTTTGGCAATTACTTTAGATTATTATTAATAATAGTTACTCTTGTATAACAGCTATATTTTAAAGTTATATTTAGTAAAGTTGATAAAACTAAAAAAACCCCGAACTCTAAATGTTGTCTTAGAGTTTGGGATTTTATATTTTGTAAATACAAGGAAGTCTTATGCTCCCCATTCTGTATGGAATATACCTTCCATATCTGTTCTTTCATAGGTGTGAGAGCCAAAGTGGTCTCTTTGTGCTTGTATTAAGTTTAATGGTAATTTACTAGATGTATATGCATCAAAATAAGTTAATGAGTTAGATACACCCGGTAAAGGAATACCACTTTTAGCAGCATAGGCAACAACTTCTCTAGCAGCTGGTACAGTAGCTTGTACTTTTTCTACAAAAGCAGGTGCTAATAACAAATTAGGTAATTTTTTATCGTTTGTATATGCTGTAGAAATATCTTCTAATAAACCAGCACGTATAATACAACCAGCTCTCCATATTTTAGCAATTACAGACATGTCTAATTCGTATCCGTATTCGCAAGAAGCATCTGCTAATTGGTGTAAACCTTGAGCGTATGTATTAATAAAGGCAAAATATAAAGCTTCTTCTGCCATTTTTATTAATTCATCTTTATCAATTGGAGCCGGTGTTGGTCTACCATATAATTGGTCAGCAACAACGCGTTCATCTTTTAAAGCAGAAATTTCACGCATACTAACAGCAACATCAATAGAAGGAACAGGAATACCTAAATCCATTGCATTTTGCGATGTCCATTTCCCGGTACCTTTTTGTTTTGCTTTGTCTAAAATTTTATCAACCAATTCTCCATCACCCTTATCATCTTTTTGATTAAAGATTTCAGAAGTAATTTCTACAAGGAAAGATTGTAATCTACCTTTATTCCAATCACTAAATACTTTATGTAATTCTTGGTTGGTTAATCCTCCTGCTTTTCTAAGTAAATCATAGATTTCCGAAGTTAATTGCATCAATCCGTATTCAATACCGTTGTGAACCATTTTCACATAGTTACCAGCAGACTTAGGTCCTAGATAAGCAACACAAGGTTCTCCTTTAAATTTAGCAGAAACTGCTTCAAAAATAGGTTGTACTTCTTTGTAAGCTTCTTTATTACCTCCAGGCATAATGCTTGGTCCTTTTCTTGCACCTTTTGCACCACCAGAAACACCAGAACCAAAGAAATGAATTCCTTTTTCTGCTAAGTAAGCATCTCTACGGTCTGTATCTGTAAAGAAAGAGTTTCCACCGTCTATAATAATATCATCTTTATCTAAAAAAGGCAGTAAATTTTCTATAACGGCATCAACAATTTTACCTGCGGGTACTAAAAGCATAATTTTTCTTGGAGTAGCTAAAGCACCAACAAAAGTTTCAATATCTGTAGTTGCACTTACTTTTTCTAGGTTACCTCCTTCTTCTTTTAATGCGTTTACTTTTTCATCATCTAAATCAAATCCAAATGCAGTAAAGTTATTATCGGCTACATTTAAAATGAAATTGCGTCCCATAACGCCTAAACCTACTAATCCAAAATCGTACTTGTTATGCTCCATATCTTATTTTTTGTTGTGAATTAACCACATTCATCAATCTTATGTTAAGTATTTTTAGTTATAAAAAATATAATTGAAATAAGCTTTATATTTGCTTACTCATACAAATTATGCCTCAAAAATAATTCAAAATATCGACTTTTTGGTGTTATTGTTTTTTAGAAAACCATTATGGGTCTATAAAGGGTGTTTTTGTTAAATTAATGTCATTTTTAATATAAAATATGAGTAGTACACAAAATCAAATGTTAATTATTTTTGGTGCTTCTGGTGATCTTACCGCTAGAAAGTTGGTGCCAGCACTATATAATCTATATAAAGGGGAGTATATTCCTGAGAACTTTGTGGTTTTAGGGGCAAGTAGAAGTAATTTAACAGACGGTGAGTTTAGAAAAAAAGTGATTAGCGAGAGCGCTTTTTTAAAAGATAAGTTGGATGACGATGTTGAAGATTTTATAAAATCTTTTTCAGATAAATTCTTTTATGAAGATTTAGGTAGTGATTATGACACCTATTATGGAAGGCTAAATAAGAGGATTTCGGATCTTAACACAAAATTCCGCACCGAAAACAATTATATATTCTATCTATCTACACCACCTAGTTTGTATGAGGTAATTGCAAAAAACCTTTCAGAACAAGGACTTACAAACCAGGAAGATGGTTGGAAACGTATCATTGTAGAAAAGCCATTTGGTTATAGTTTGGAAACTGCAAAGAATCTAAATAAAGGGTTACAGAAATATTTTGAAGAATCTCAGATATATAGAATAGATCATTATTTAGGAAAAGAAACAGTACAGAATTTATTAGTCACTCGTTTTTCTAATAGTATTTTTGAGCCACTTTGGAATAGAAACTACATTCACCATGTGGAAATTACTAATGCAGAAAGTGTTGGCGTAGAAAATCGTGGAGGGTATTATGATAAGTCAGGGGCATTAAGAGATATGTTTCAGAACCATTTAATGCAAATAGTTTCTTTAGTAGCAATGGAGCCGCCAATAGACGCAAAACCAGAATCTATTAGAAATGAGAAAGTAAAAGCACTACAATCCATTCGTCATTTAGATGAAACAACTTTTTATACCAATACAACACGTGGGCAGTATTTAACGTCTACCATAAAGGGTGAAAAAGTAAAAGGATATAGAGAAGAAGAAGGTGTTGCCAATGATTCTATGACAGAAACTTATGCAGCTATTAAGTTTTTTATAGATAACTGGCGTTGGAAAGATGTTCCTTTTTATGTACGTACCGCTAAATGTATGCCTACTAAGGTTACAGAAGTTGTTATTCACTTTAAGCCAAGTCACCACCGTTTATTTGAAGGAACTAATACTGATAATAGATTAATTTTGAGAATACAGCCTGATGAGGGCGTATTAATGAAATTTGGCGTTAAAGTGCCTGGCTTAGGTTTTAAGGTTGAGACAGCCAATTTAGATTTTTATTATACGGACTTGGTAGATTCTTATGTAATGGAAGCTTACGAAAGACTGTTATTAGATGCTATGCAAGGTGATGCTACTTTATATGCACGTGCAGATGAAGTAGAGGCAGCATGGGCATTTGTAGACCCTATTATTGAGGAATGGAAAAAGAAACGTGAAAAAATGCACGGTTATCCAGCAGGAACATGGGGGCCACAGTTTGCAGATAAATTAATAGACGGAAAAAGAGGTTTTCGTAATCCAGGACCAAACTTATCCGATACCGAAGATTATTGTGAATTATAGTACTTAGTACTAAGATTAAAGTAAAAAAAATGAAACTAAATATATTAGCAAACAAGCAAGAAGTTGCCGTTGCATTCTCAGAATATTTAAAAGAAAAGATTGAAGCATCTAAAGGTGCTTTACATGTAGCTCTTTCTGGCGGAAGTACACCAAAAGCGATATTTGATTATATGGCAGAAAACTATAAAACAAGTATAGAGTGGAATAAATTACACTTGTATTGGGGAGACGAACGTTGTGTTCTACCAACCAATGCCGAGAGCAATTATAAAATGACAGTAGACCACTTGTTATCTAAAATAGATTTCCCAGAAGCTAACATACACCGCGTACATGGGGAAAATACCCCAGCAGATGAAGCTGTAGCATACGGTGAGGTTTTAGATAAGAATCTTGGTAAAGTAAATGATATTCCTCAGTTTGATATTGTTATTCTAGGAATGGGAGATGACGGACATACGGCCTCTATTTTTCCGCATGAAATAAATTTATGGGAATCTGCTAACAACTGTGAAGTAGCAGTACATCCAGAATCTGGACAAAAAAGAATTACAATTACAGGGAAAATAATTAACAATGCTAAAGAAGTAGCCTTTTTAATTACTGGTGCAGGTAAAGCACCTAAAGTAAAAGAAATAATAAATAAAGTGGGGGATTATACTAGTTACCCAGCAACATTAGTTGCACCAACATCCGAGAATTTATTATGGCTTTTAGATAAAGATGCTGCCAAAGGCATCCAATAATTAATATAATTGTATAAAAAAATAGGCTATTTACTCTTTATGTAAATAGCCTATTTTTAGATTTTTAATCGCTTTATGTGATTAGTTTTTTAAATAGTTAATTTTTATGTAGGTATAAAAACGGACCTTATTCTTCAAGGCCAACCACAAAAAAGTAAGCTACATAAGGTGGTTTGACTGATTCCTCTAAAATTTCCAGGAGAGAGAACATTTCTCATACTTTTACTTTTGTGAATCCCTCCAAAACTTTTGCAGAATTCGTTTTCAAAAAAAATGTGGGCCTCTCATCTCAATTAGAGTTATGTTGCTCCTTTTTTTATATACTGTATCCTGAAGCAACGCAAGACACACAACGGTTGGAAAAACACCGTGTATAATTAATTGCCTAGTTTTAGACTACTTACGAAAGTCCTGTGGATCTTTTATTCGGTTTTTATTTGCTTAATCACGCAACTAATCTTATACAAGAATGTTAGGCAACATTAATGGCAAATATTGAGAATATTTATGAACATCCTTTTACTATCGAAATTTTAGGCGATGCAAAAGGTTATGGATTATTTAAAAGCAGAGAAAATGAATATGCTGACACCGAACAGGAGTATTGTATAAATAACTCAAACTTTTACTTAGTACATCTGATTATGCTCGACCAATTACAAAATGCGCTTAAATTATTTTTAAACTATATTTATAACAAAAAATATGATGTTGGAGGAGGAAAACATCTTGTATATAATTATGAAAACTATAATTGGAATCGTTTCCGTGTCTGATAGATTAATGCAACTTAAGACCGTTGCAAAATGAAATAATTTGAGTTAGTTCATTTTGAGATTGGTTTTTTTGTCAAAAAAAGCATGTTTTTAGTTCTATTTTTGAGCTATAATACTTTTTTTTATTGTTTTTATCTGCTTTTTATAATTGTAAAGAAGATGATTGCAATGGGGATTGTAATGGTTTTGATTTAAAAACACCTATTTATGAGTGGTATCTATTCCCCTCTAATCCATTTAATTTAAAATTTGTTAATACTGAAAGTGATATTTTAACTTTAAATCAACTTATACAAAAAAACTGAACCTAGATCGATAGAACGCTCTTGTTTTAGTTTGTTTACTTCTAGTGATTATAACGAATTTATTTCAGCTGCTTATGAGCCAGACAACAATGCTATTGAAATTGAAAGTACAATTCACGACCAGGATGAGTATGGCGGATTTTACTTTAGTCTTATATTTAATTCAAATGTTATAGGGGCCTCCTTTGAAAATAATCAGTTTAATAATATTAATGATTATAGCTTCATGATAATTGAAACATTAAGTCTTAATGATAAAGTTTGGGAGGAAGTTTTATCTATTAAAATTAATGAAGATTCTAGACGTGGAGAGCTTTCAGAAATTTGGATTTAAAAAAACAACGGGTTAACTGCTTTTAAAATAAGTGCTGTTATCTGGATAAATGACATCTAATTTTAAAAAAGTATCGTAAACTTACTGATATTTTAAAATAAATACAAAATACAAAAGTTGTAATTAATACGGGTTAAGTACCTAACCCAAATCTTAGTGTATTTTTACTAAGTCCGCTAAATCATTTTGATTTGATTTTTGACACAAAAAACAAATAAATTTTTTGGCCAAGTACTAAACCGAAAGTCAGTGACTTTCCATCCCCATACTAATACCATTTTAACTTTGAATTCGGGATAATAATTTTTATTTTGTAATATGCCAAAAAAAATATATTTAGATATAAAAGAGGATTTAAAGTGCTTAAAAAAGCGTTATGAATCTATTCATACAGAATTGGTTAAGGATCGCTTAAAAATGCTTTATTATATAAAGGCAGAGAAGTATCAATACCGTTCAGATATAGCCAAGAA